>LUMN01000263.1_pt1 | contig 11192 bp, 13 predicted proteins | sample 729991 | NCBI WGS metagenome assembly LUMN01 (sample SAMN03860262, study PRJNA289734) | marine metagenome | biome: seawater column; feature: ocean; material: water; isolation source: Red Sea water column Station 22 - depth 25m | place: Saudi Arabia: Red Sea | collected 2011-10-15 | depth 25 m
TTTCTTATCTGTATCTTTTGCTATTATTTTTGAAGACTCTTGCAACATATTTTGCAGTTCAATTTAGCAACTTTCAGTTCTTCTTTAACTTTTTTATCGTCTCTATTGTGTTTATTGGTGTAAGTAGTTTTTATTCATTTAATACTTTGTACATATTTCTAGCGGGACTAACGACAGCATTGTTTACAACATTAATAACTTTTATGTTTGTAAAAATTCGCTTAGAGTACGAATTGACAGCGAGACTTTCTAGTCAGATTTATATTTTTGATTTTATGCTGGCCTTTATTGCATCGTTATACATTGTTGATTCCCTAAATGTTGTAAATGGTTTATTCTAAGTTTTGTGGAAAAACAAGTTTTAGACTCACCATTTACTAATAAAGAATTTTTAAACCTAGTAAAACAATTTAATGATGATCAAGATACTATCTTTGAAGATTTTGCAATATCGGATAAAACTATTGTAAATATTGGCAATAGAGATTTTGTTGATTACAGACCTACTAGTGAAATAAGTAAGAATATTTTAGAAAATAATTCTATTTCAAATGTTAATTTTGACTCATTACATTATTTCCAAATTCAAAAAATATTACAATCGGATGTTTATAAATCAATCAGGGTAAAAAAATCAGACATTTCTGTAAATTTATTATTACCAGAGCAATACGATGAATACCTTCAAAATTTAACAAAAAAGAATCGTCATGAACTTAATAGGAAAAAAAGAAAATTTTCAGATCAAGTAGATTCATTTGAACTTCTAGAGTCTCACGAAAATGAGATATTTAAAATTTTTGTTTCACAACATAAAAAGTCTAAAGGTGAAAAAGGAAAATTTATGACAGAAAACGTTGAAGCTTATTTTGAAGATCTTCTAAATCTAGATGGTTGGAAAATTTATTATTTAAACACTGACAAAGGAGTGGTCTCAACTGCGTTCTGTTATGAAAACAACAATGGCTGCTATCTTTATAACTCAAGTAGAGATAATGAATTTAATTCAATAAATCCTGGAATTGTCTTAAATGACCTTATAATTCAAGGTTTAATACGTAATGGTAAGTCTTTTTTTGATTTTCTAAAAGGTACAGAAAGATACAAGTTTGATTTAGGTGGAAAATCAGTTCAACTGTATGATTTGAATTTAATTTTATGAAAATATTACAAATTAGCTTTCATACAGCACCTTTTGGGAGCGCTGGCAAGTATGATTCCGGAGGTTTAAATATTTATGTTGAGAAAATTTCAGATCAATTATCCAAAAATAATTTTGTAACAGTTATAACTGCTGAAAAGGCAGAAAGCTTTGTAAAGGGCAATCTTGAATTTAAGTCATTAAATTTATTCGATAAAGATCTTTCAGTTGATGATAAAGAAATCTATTTACAGGAGTTTATTGATAAATTATACGAATCAGTTGATCTAGAGAGTTTTGATGTAATACATACTCACTATTGGTTATCTGGTTTAGTTGGAAAAGAGATTGCAAATAAATTTAACAAACCACTTGTTTACACTTCTCATAGTTTGGGCATTTTTCTTGATGGGTACAACAAAGAAAGAGTTGATTGTGAAAAAATAATTATGACCTCTTCAGATGTTATTACAACATCTTCTTTATTCGAAGAAGATATGATTTTAAAAAATTATAATGCTGACTCAAACAAGATGAAACAAATAACACCTGGTGTTGATTTAGAAATATTTACACCTGACTCAACAATAAAGAGAGAGAATATATTTTTATCGATAGGAAGAATTCAGGAACAAAAAGGGCAAATTGAGACAATCAAGTTTTTGGATAATTTCAGAAAAGTTGAAAATAATTTTCTCTGTTATTTTATTGGAGGACCAAGTGGAAAATCTGGTAGTGAATATTTAGAAGAACTTAAACAAACTGTTCAAGACTTAAACCTTGAGTCACATATAGAGTTTCTTGACAACCTTCCACAGACAGAAATAAGAGATTTACTAAACAAGTCAAAACTATTAATACATACATCTAAATTTGAAACCTTTGGTCTTGTAGCAGCTGAAGCCAATGCAATGGGTGTGCCAGTTCTAACAACTAATAGTGGTTCTTTGTTAGAGATTGTTGAGAACAGCAAAAATGGCTACTATTCGGACAATCTGATTGATGGAAATGTAAATAATTTTGTAAAAGAGTTATTGAACAACAAAGACAAGTTCGACGAAATTATGATGAACTGTCTCGAGAAATCAAAAGCTTATAGTTGGGCTAATACAGCCACAGAAATAGAGAATCTTTATAAGACTTTTGCTTAATCTAAACCGGACAAAAAAGTATCTAATTGGTAAACATAATTATCAGGATCTGCATTCCAAGAAGTAACATGACCAACATTTTCGTAACGTATATATGTAAAGTTGGTATCTCTATTTTCTGCAATTAAGTCTGACATTTCTACAGGGACCCACTCATCATCATCACCATGAAACAGCAACACAGGAATGTCTGAGTTAATTACATTGTCAGTAAAGTTCATATCTTCAAAATCTATACCATATCTAATTTCTGTAAAAATTTTGAAATAACCAAATAACTGTTGAGGAACCCATGGATATCTTGCTGCGCCATTTACCTCAACGCTTTCCCAGAAATTAATCACGGGTGCTTCATAAATGATTCCTTTAACTTTAGTTTTATCTCCAACATTTCCTAACCATGAAGATATTGGTCCACCTCCACCACTTGTGCCCCAAAGCACTACATTATCAGTGAACTCCAAAGCTTTATCGATTGCTCCATCAATATCTTTCCATTCTGTCGTGCCATATTGAAAAATACCAGAAGGATCCTTCGGAAGGCCTTTATCATTCCTATATGAGATAATCATTGATCTATACCCCATATCTACAATCTCACCAGCTCTCATTTTTGCGAAAACTTCTCTTGAGTAATCTCCTCTAAAACCGTGAACAAAAATTACAATTCCAACATCACCATTGTTAGTTAAGTAAGCTGGAAATTCACCTAGGTCAGATTGATAGTAAATGGTTTCATAGTCAAGACCAGAGACAGACTTTGGAGTATAAACTCCTTCAGAAGCTTGTCCAGACCAGCTAGAAGTTCCAAGAATTTTAAACTCACCTGTATCCTCTCGAACTACAAGGCTTGTTCCTCTAATTTTATCCCCTTCAACTAATGTGCCATTTAGATTTATAAGACTTCTTTCAACTAAAGTTCCATTAGTTGAAATTATATCTCCAACAACAGCATCTCCATTTTGTCCTATGATGCCATATATTCCCTTTTCTAAGAGTGGACCCCACATTTCTTCTTCTACATTTAAAACAATTGAATTGCTATTTATGCTTGAAACAAGAACCCTGTCTTCAGCAGTACCGATACTTTCAGTGTCATTGAAATCTGGATTTAATCCACCCTCATATATAACACCAGAAAAAAACCAACCGGCACCTCCTAAAGCAACAAAAATAAAAATTATTAATACATACCCGAGCTTTTTAACCACTAAGTGTCCTTTGATAAAAATCAGTTAATAGTTCAGAATATTCCTCAGTGTAAAAATATAAAATTTGAGTGTGATTCATATCGGTGTATTTATGTATGTCGTATTCAATATTGTTTTGAATGGCTATATTTACTAAATCATCAGAGTGATGCGGTTGCACTCTATCGCTTAATAATCCAGTAAATATGAGAAGAGGTTGTTTGTTACCTTTTGCAAGCGCTTCTTCTGGAATATCTTTTAACATATTTACACCTTTAAATATTCCTGCATAATGATGAATAGGTTCCCACAAGAAGGTTGGAAGACCTTGATAAGCCATTTCTTCTCTTACCAATGTTTTGAAATCTACTGGAGGATCTATAACGGCAATAGAACCAAAGTCATCAGATTTTGCTGGAGTCATCAAAGCTACTAACCCACCAAGCGAGCTACCATACAAACCTATATTTGATGACTTAACTCCTTTATCTTTTAACCATGAAATTGCTGCAACAACATCGTCAGTTTCATCCTGACCAGCAGTATAAAATCCGTCTTCACAGGTACTTTCTCCGTGATCTCTGAAGTCTATCGCAAGTATATTGAAACCACTTTTATTAAACATACCCATTGGTAGAAGTATATCTGGAGAGAACTTACTACTAGTTACACCATGAAGCAAGATTATTGTTGGTTGAGACAAGTCATTTTCAACCCACCAAGAACTTAACTCAATCTCACCATCGTCAGCTAGAATAGTTACCTCTTCGTAACTACTTATAAAGTAATCTGAAGGATCCCAATCAGCTTTTGTACCTAGTGACCAGTTACTAGGTGTATTATTAGCCTCTTCATACCAAACATCACAAGGAACTGATGCAGCTTGTCCGTAAGCAAACCAACCAACTCCAAAATATATACCAACTAGTATGACTACAAAAAATGCTAAAAACTTTTTCAATTTTCTCCCCCCGCATTTATAAGATTACACTATTAATAGTTTCAAGTGAACTTATAATCATTTCTATGAGTAAAATTATTTCTTTTGCATCTGATTTTGGACTAAATGATGGGTCAGTAGGTGTTGTAAAAGGGGTAATTAGCAGAATAGATGATTCGCTTAAAGTTAATGATATTTCCCACGGCATTCCACCACAAGATATTAAGTACGGAAGCCTTCTTTTAATGAGAGCAATTCAGTATATTCCACAGGGAGTATTGCTTGCAGTAGTAGACCCTGGAGTAGGAAGTGATAGAAAAGCAATAGCTATTACAACTGCTTGGGGAGTTATGATTGGTCCAGACAATGGATTATTAAATCTAGCTTGTGCAACAGTTGGAGGAGCTCAAAAAGCTTACGCTTTAGAAAATGAAAATTGGATTATTCCTCACGAGGGAAATACGTTTCATGCAAGAGATATTTTTGCACCTTTTGCTGCAGGGTATGCATCAGGACAATTAAAACTAGAAGAGTTTGGACCGGAACTTGACCTTGAAGATTTAAAACAATATTTAATTCCCCTGACAGATATTACAGATGACGAAATTAAAGGTGAAGTGTTGTACATTGATGAGTTCGGTAACTGTCAGACCAACATATCTCCGCAAGAATTAACTGATAAAGGTTTTAAAATTGGTGATGTCATTCCTATAAAAATTGATAATCAAGAACTTGGTGCGAAATGGTGCGAAACATATAAAAATGAAACAATTGGAGGAATAGGAATTGTTACTGATTCTTGGGGCATGGCATCGTTGTTTTTAAGCAATGGAAATGCTCAAAAATTGTTAAATTGTAAAGATAATTCGAAAGTAATTATTAAAGTCTCAAATTAGATATGGCAATAGAACCAGAGATAAAAATAATTAACACGAGCAAAATTATAAAAACTAAAGTCCACGGCCTCATGAGTACATAATACATGTCAGAATTAATTTTTGTAACAACAGACAATTGCGAGTTGTGTAAAAAAGCAGAAAACAAAATTAAATTTCTTAAACCTTTTTATCAAATTAGAAAAGTAGATGTTCAGGTAGATCATAAGGAGTTTTTGCTTCGAGTACCAGTACTACTTAAAAATAACAAAGTTGTCGAAGAGGGGATTTTCTCAAGACTTAGGGTATTAAAAAATTTATTTTTTTAAATATCTATTGGTTTAGATTTATCTCTGTTGGTATGCTCATCCTCTAAATATTCGATAATCTTATCAGCAACATCAACACCACTAGCTTTTTCAATTCCTTCTAATCCAGGCGAGGAATTCACTTCTAAAACCAAAGGACCTCTATTTGATTGAATTAAATCAACACCAGCAACAGAAAGACCAAGTACTTTTGCAGCTTTAATAGCACTTTCTTCTTCTTGTTCGTTTAATTCATAATTCTCAACAGTTCCTCCAAGATGAACATTTGAACGAAACTCTCCAGGCTTGGCTTTGCGTTTCATCGAAGCTACAACTTTATCCCCAACAACTATTGCCCTAATGTCTTCTCCTCTAGATTCGCTTATAAACTCCTGAATTAATATGTTTGCATCAATTTTTTTCATAGTCTCAATAGCACTAATTGCAGCTTCCATAGTTTCGGTTAACACAACTCCTCTTCCTTGAGTTCCTTCAAGCAACTTAATAACGTATGGGGGCTGACCAACAGATTTTAATACTGACTCAATGTCTCTTGAAAGATGAACATATCCTGTAATAGGCATCTCAACACCACTATTTCCTATTAACTGTAATGCTCTCAATTTATCTCTTGATCTACTAATTGAGGCCGAGGAGTTTGCAGACAAAGCTCCCATTAATTCAAACTGTCTAACAACTGCAGCTCCATAAAACGTCCATGTTGCAGCAATTCTTGGAATCACCACATCAAAATTCATTTGCCTACCTTGAAAGAAGATTCGAGGTTTAGCCTTAGCTATGTTCATATAACATCGTAAATAACTGACTACCTCTGTATCATGACCTCTGTTTTTAGCTGATTCATAAAGCCTACTTGTTGAATAAAGTCGTATATCTTGAGAAAGAATTCCAAGTTTCATATTTAATCTCTTTCAGGTTTTGTGAGAAAACTTATGGATGGATTAACCACCCATCTTCTACCTAATGCTTTTCTTCCAATAAGCATTGTGTAATCCATTGGGCCTCTGTCAGTTAAAGTAAGTTCTATTTTTTTAGATATGCCATCCATTAATAGAGTCGTTTTTATATAGGGTCTTCTCTCAACATCACCATTAGAACTTTTTATTCGTTTATATCCTTCCAGGGGAGCAGAAGTTTTACGTACCGTATTGTTTCTTTTCATTACTTTGAACTTTACATATTTGACTTTATCTCTTGTAACAATTTTTATATCAGCAGCATCAATTGAAGCTAAAGTTGCTCCTGTATCAATTTTTGCAATAACACTTTTAACATTGAGATCAGGTAAAGCTGCATGCTCTTTCCATCCTACGACTCTTTTCTCTCGTTTTTGTTTTACCATTATTAAAGGATTACGTAAAACAAAAGTGCACTAATAGCAACAAGAGCTATGTGAAAATAAATTACAGGTAGCATAAAAAAATTTTAATTAAGTTTTAGAAAGAAACAAACCTGTTTTTTTATAACCAGTTAAATTGAATTGAGTTCCTCTGAGGTTGTGTTATCTTCTTTTTTAAAATATAAAACAAAGGTAGTTGTCACAACAATTACATGATGAATAATAATAAGATTCAGCAAAGACCTAATAATTGTTGCCTCTCCCCACATAAATAAGTAACTTGCAGTTGTAAAAACTCTTAGAAAATTTGAGAGCAGAATTCCCCTTCTGTTTTTAGTGAGAGCAAAAAACATTAAAAGTACGTTTATCGCTACTCCAGGTAGTAGAACAAATTTCAGCCAAACTAGGTCATTTCCTCCAAAATTAGCTCCAAAAATATCTGAAAATAATTTTGGAAAGAAAAATCCAAATAGAGAACTGGAAGCAACAGACAATCCATCAAAGAAAACAAATATATATAAAAGTGAGAATTTTTTCATTAAGGAGTTGAGCTAACGGCTTCAGTGGTGACTTCATCCTCTTCTGTTTCTAAAAGACCACAGTCAATAAGAACTTCTTCAGTGTTTCCACCACCAAAAACTACTCTTTCAAAGACAACAACAGCGTATAATTCATCTTCAGTTAATTTTCCTTGAAATCCTGGCATTCCTCCAATAGAGACTGTATCTTCAGCGCCATAAGTTGGTCCTACTTCAGCCTGCCAACCTGCAGATCCGAGTTGAATCCATTTAGTGTGGTCTGCACATGTTGGGAAAGTAGTATATAACGCACCACCAGTAAATGCTGGACCAACTCCACCGCCACCGCCACCTCCGTGACAGCCAGCACATGCAGCAGCACCAGCATAAACTTCTTGACCGAGTGCAATATAATTTATTGTGTTTGTTGCAGCAACACCTCTACCTTCATAAGGAGAGCCATCACAATTTACAGCCTCTTGAGATTTTCTATCAACATTAAGCATGCCTCTCTCGCCGCACTCTTGTGTGTTAGAAGAACTAATAAGTCCTATGAGGATAAATAATGGAATGATAATAAAACTAAAGTTGAGCCACTTTGGAAGAAGATTTTCTGAATTAATTTTTATACCCATTGTTTCATTAGCAAAGGAAATAGATTTAGTTACTTGTCGTGTTACAGCAGTTGCAACAACAGCTTCTTCTTTTGGAGCCTCTTCAACAGGAGCTTCTTCTTCAACCACTTCCTCAACTACTTCTTCTTTTGGAGCCTCTTCAACAGGAGCTTCCTCTTTTGGAGCAGATGCAGCTACACTTTCACCACCAGCCCAAGAATTTAGAACATTATCAACTGAAACTCCAGATGCAGCAGCTCTAGCTTCTGCAGAACGTTGCACCAAGTCAACTGGTGCATTTAATATCTCTGCTACTTTATTAACTAAATCACTCATTTATTTCACAACAGCTTTCATTATTACCTATTGTTGACAACACTTTAGCTTCAGGATAAAAACCCTCTGGATAAGTAGGACACACAGCTTGTATGGATCCATCGTTTAATTCCAGCACCATCCCCTCAAAATTCTTTGCTTGCATATACTCTTCAGCGTCCTCTTTACAACAAAAAGGCTTAGAACATCTAGATATATCCCAATCATTATTTTCTACTAAGTTACTCATTTGATTCTCCTAATGATAGTAAATAAGTTACGAGATATTCCAAATCGTCATCATCGAGAAAGTCGTAGCTTGGATGAGGTATATCCCTATTGACAGATGTTGAGTCTGATAGGTATCGCGTTAGCCATTGACTATTGTTAGTTGGTTCACGTGTTGCACTGGTTGAAAGTGCAAATTTATTTTTTAGAACTTTACCATTTTGAGTGTCTGGAATTAGAGTTCTAACATTCTGTGTATGGCAGGATTGGCAATTCAACTCTGCGTATACTTCAGCTCCCTTAATAACTTCATTTGATGCACTAATACTGTTATTTAAAGAGTCACTAACGATATCTGTTGCTTGGTTTTTTGGAATCACAAAAGCAAATAGAAATGTAAATAGACCAACTAAAAGAACTCCTGAAATAAAACTCAAAGCACTTTCATTTTTTAGCTCAACAATTTCTTCAACTACTTCCTCAACAACCTCCTGAGTTCCAGTTTCTTCAACAATTTCTTCAACTACTTCCTCAACAACCTCCTCTACAACCTCTGTAGCTGGAGCTTCTTCTTTTGGAGCCTCTTCAACAGTAGCCTCTTCCTTTAGAGCTGGCGCTGCACTTGCTGCAACACTTTCCCCACCAGCCCATGAACTTAACACCTCTTCAACAGATTTTCCAGATGCCTGCGCTCTTGCCTCTGCAGATCTCTGAACAAGATCAACTGGAGCGTTTAATAATTCTGCTACTTTATTTATTAAATCACTCACTTGAGTTCTCCTCATTAGTTTCCGCGGGTTTCTTTTTTCGCTTCGTGTACCAGCTTCCAGCTATGAATTCAAAAATTTCTGCTAACACTTCAATCATTGCTATAAACCATTTCTTCAACAGTTGTTATTGAACCAGATGAGATTGCTCGTAAAACAGAAATTAAATATAGAAAACCACTACCAAGTAAAAGTAGAGAGATGAAAGTATTTACAGAAAAATTAAAACTTATAAGACTCCAGACAATACCATATCCTTCTCCATAAATTGTTGGGCTTCCTGCATTTGCTCCCGCATTCCATGAATAACCTGAGTTAACGCCCAATACAGTATTGTTAATCAACAATAAAAGATATGATATTTTGAAACCAAAAAAGGTAATGTCTTCAAGTCTAGAGTAATTAACTTCTCTTCCATATAACTTAGGTATTAAATAATAACTTAAGGATATTGTTGCTAGTACAAGAGATCCAATGAGCCCATAGGTAATAACATTTACAAAATTTGTAATCCCTAAAATTGGAAGAAGGTTTTCAAAACTTGAAATCATATGAAAAATTGTTGTTATAGAAAAAAGGATTACTGAAAAGTTAAGCAGATTTAGTGATCCTGCTCCATCAACTTCCTTAGATTGTATTGTTTTGATGTAATTAACTAGGAAAGCTAACAAAGGAACAACAAGACTCATTGAGAGATAGATAGATATATTTTCAATCCAATTTGGAAGTACCGAGCCGTAATAATATTTAAAATTTGTCCAAGGCAATAGAAACAAAAAACCCCAAAACGTAATAGATGAAAGGGTTTTGTTGAATAATACTGCTTGGAGTGGTCTAGTCATTAAAAAATGAACTATTGCCATATATATGAAAGCAACACCAACATATATATGTGTACCTGTATATAAAGAGTTAACCAAAAATATGTCTGAAAACACATTTAATTCTGCTCTTACAATAAAAAGAGAAATTAAGTAAAAGACTACCGCACCATATATAAATTGTGCACTTGCAAAAATTGAAGCTTCTTTTTTAGCAAGTAGGTTTAGTGTTGCAAGCCCAAATAATCCAAATACAACCAGAATTTTTAAAAGAATGAGAAGGGAACTATTGCCTAAATCGTAAGCTGAGTTTTGGAAGAAGAAATTTACTAGCAAGTCTAAAAATTCAGTGCCAACAACACCAAGTAAAGTTAAAAATACAATTGGGAATAGCACCATTGACCTACCTAGTGATTTTGAAAATAAATATGAAAAGCTCAAACAAAGTGACGCACCGAAAACTAAACCCATTGCTGCCTGTGTGTCGAGCCTGTCTAGGAATCCGTAGTTAAAAACAGAGTTGCTTGGTAGAAGATTTGCAAAAGTAAAGTATGCATTTTTTAAAAATGAAATAGTAAGTGATAGCAACAAGGTAAGTGGAAAAATCAAAACAAAGAGTTTTGAAAGTTCTTGTTCGTTTTTTGGAAACAACTTTATTTTCATCAATTTAGCCAATATTCAATATGACTTTACTATTATATTGGAAAAATGTTGCTTGGTGTTAACGAAAATTTTTTAAAAAAAGATAATAATTCAATTTATATTTTTCTCACAACTTGCGATATTATATATAGGTAAGGTTTGAGGTAATTTGATTTATACAATTTATAAATTTAGATACAGAATAGGTTTAGTTTCAATTGTTTCAGGGCTCGGTGGTATGACGATTGGAGTTATCATCGCTCATTTTGCTGGTCTTTCTGAAGGTGAAGTAGTAAATTATTTTAACTGGATTCCACGAGGG
>LUMN01000453.1_pt1 | contig 11115 bp, 8 predicted proteins | sample 729991 | NCBI WGS metagenome assembly LUMN01 (sample SAMN03860262, study PRJNA289734) | marine metagenome | biome: seawater column; feature: ocean; material: water; isolation source: Red Sea water column Station 22 - depth 25m | place: Saudi Arabia: Red Sea | collected 2011-10-15 | depth 25 m
CTGTGCTGCCGAAGCCTCCTTCACCACGGACGGTTTGATCCAGCTCATCGACGATTTCAATGTCGCAAGGTTCCAATCGTCTTATGATCATCTGTGCGATCCTTTGCTCAAGCAGCCTCCGGCAGGCCTCTTCTCCAGAACCTTCGCCGAGGTAACGAAGGGGAACAAATATCCTGCCCCGGTAGTCAGGATCGATGATGCCCACACTGTTGGCCATGATAAAATCTTTTTTAACGATGCTGGAGCGTGGAACCACTTCCAGGTAATATCCCTGACTGAGTTGAACTGAAACCCCGGTATCGATGAAAAAAACATGATCTGCCTTTGCTTCATAAGCCATTGCGGTTAAGTCGATTCCTGCATCCGAGGCGTGTCCTCGGGAAGGAACAGGCATCTCCGGATAATGCAGACAAATTTTCAAAATGGCTTTGGAAACATCCTTCATGGTCAGCTTTTCTGTAGAAATGTTTTCAACTATCCCAATCCCAATCCATTTAGGATAGGCTTAAATCATCAAACTACTGAAACCCTCTCAAAGCGCAAGTATGGACCGTGATCCTTCAGCCAAGGATTTGATCAAAAGGAAACTGATCGGGAATGGACGTGTCGAGCTGGCAGAAATCCTTTCAAAACACTGGGATACAGCGCTGGAGGAATATGCACAAAGTCTATGGGAAACGAGCAGTCATGAAAGCAACCTTGAAAAGGAACTGGTACAGTCCTTTCAAAAAGAATTTCTTCGGGCCGGTTACACGGAAGAGCAGGCTGCCCTCTGGATAGAATCTTTGGAACGGACCCGCACGCTCCAGACAGCAACCCATCTGACTGCATCGGAGGGACCCACCTTTTTTGCAACACATCATCTTGCACTGATGGGAATCCCGGCCGGAGAAAGCTATCTCGTGGCCGCCTACAGTGGCGTTCCCTATGCCAATGCCGCCTGGTCCGGATGTCTGAATTTCAGTGCCGAACTCGAACTCGAGGAAATCCTGTCAGCCAAAGCACCTGGTTTTTCCGTGCTTTTGAAATCGGACCGGGACCGAAGAAGGGACACCAGCGAAAGACGGATTTCCCTGATCCCCGGAACATTCAGGGATGCCCAGGTGTTTGGTTCTGAGGTCTCGGAAAAACAGGAATCTCTCTCGACCCACTGGACCGATTCCCTAAAACCGCTGATGCCTTCGGCCGGATCAGGGAGCTCCTTCAGCAGTTGGGCATCCGGATTTTGCCACAATCAGATGAAAAAACTTTTTCCAGATTCAAACATCGTTTATTTCGATATCAACGAAGTCATCCGGAATTACCTCCTGGAAATCCTGCCCCAATCTCAAAATCGGTTCCGGGGCATGCTTCTGAATGCGAAACATTTCCAAACGATTCTTGAATCCTCTGGAGTTGAAACTCCATTGTTCAGCATCAACTCCAAGCATGGAAACCGAATCAGGATGGAACCTCTGTTTTTACGGGAAAATCGGTTGGAGGGACAAAATTATTCCATGAATATGGAAGAAGAGAAATTGGTACAAATGCTCCAAGAACGAACCCTCTGCCCCGGACTTTTCATTGGCTTCAGTGTCCTTGTCTATCTCAATGGCCTCAACTGCCTGGGAAGTTTCGAGCAAGTCGAATACCTGGCCAGGTTTAAAAAAATCTGGCAGCACTTTGAATTTGAGGGAGCAGTGCCTCAAGAACAGTTGCAGACGAGGAGCCTCAGTTGCGGCAGGATGATCAGCAAGGATGGAAAACCTGTCTACCCCTTGGACTTGATCCTTGGGAAAAAGGCTGAATTGGAGAAACCTCAGACCTTCAGCGAATGGATGGAGCCTCTTTTCCCGAGACTCGGTCTTCATTCATGATCAAAGCAGGCTTAGTTCCTGAAATGATCATACTCCCAAGCAGATAATGAACTTGCCTTAAGTCGTAGAACAGTTCTTGGAATTGCTCTGGCTGGAGTTTTCCGTGACGCAAGTGATGGGATCCCTGCAAAAGTTGCAGCACTTTCAAGCAGCCTATTGACTTTCCTCCTCAGCCTTTACCTCTGGTTTCATTTCGATGCTTCCGAGGAAGGACTTCAACTGGTGGAGCGTACCGGCTGGATCCCACAATTCAATATTGAATACTTCCTGGGACTGGACGGGCTGAACCTGTTTTTTCTGCTCATCATCACTTTCATCACACCTCTGGCTTTACTGGGTTCCTGGAACCTGCAGAAGCGTAACTGGCAGTTCCAGATTCAGATGCTTTTGTTGGAAATTGGAATGCTCGGTTGTTTCGCGGCATTTGATGTGGTGTTGTTCTATGTTTTCTTCGAAGTGATGCTGGTGCCGATGTATTTTCTGATCGGGATCTGGGGCGGTTCCAACCGGCTTTATGCGACGATGAAATTCGTGATTTACACCATGGTCGGTTCCCTACTGATGCTGGTTGCCTTGATTTACACTGCCATCCTCTTCAAAGAAATTAACAACGGATGGTCCTTCAATATTCTCGACTGGTATGGAATGAACATCGCACCGGAGACCCAAACCTGGCTCTTCCTTGGTTTTGCAGTCGCCTTTGCAGTCAAAATTCCTCTTTTCCCGTTCCATACCTGGCTACCGGATGCCCACTATGAGGCACCAACAGCAGGTTCCGTCCAACTTGCCGCAGTGATGCTGAAATTCGGACCCTACGGATTTCTACGTTTTGCCATGCCGGTATTCCCGGCTGCGGTTTATGAACTGACTCCCTTGTTCATCACCCTCTCTCTGATCGGCATCATTTACGGAGGATTGGTGGCGATGGTGCAGAAGCAAATCAAACGCCTGATCGCCTATTCCTCAGTAGCTCACATGGGTTATATCGTACTTGGACTGTTCGCTCTCAATACCCAAGGGGTTTATGGAGGCTGGATCCAGATGATCAACCACGCAATTGTGACCGGTGCTCTGTTCCTTGTGGTGGGAATGATTTACGAACGAACCCACACCCAGGAAATTGTTGATTACGGCGGAGTCATTCACACGATGCCCTTATTTTCCGTGTTTCTCGTGTTTTTCTCCATGGCATCCGTAGGATTGCCCGGACTCAACGGATTTGTCGGTGAGGTCCTGGCGATGGTCGGCGCTGCCCGGGTGAATATCTGGTATGGAATCATCGCTGCCGCAGGGGTGATCATTGCCGCAATCTACATGCTCTGGATGGTCCAGCGGGTACTTTTCGGCCCCCTCGTCAAAGACCTGGTCAAAGGACTGAATGACCTTTCACTCCGCGAAGTCGTGGTACTGGTCCCCCTTGCATTCTGGACAGTTTTCCTGGGAGTCTATCCGCAGCCGTTTTTTGACCGTATTGATGTCAGCGTCCAAAAATACATCGAGCAGATCAAATCTCAGGAACCAAGATTTGCTCAGGATGAGAATAAACAGAAGGACCTGCTTTCTCTTATGGGTCTGAAGAAGCCGGAACTTCTTTCAAAACGCTGAACACTTCTCGTTTTCAGTCTTTACCTTTTTCCGCCCAGGCAGGTTTTTCAACCTGCCATCAGTTCATAATTTCCCGTGCTCACAAAGGAACTCCTCCAGGATCTGGAACGACTGATTCCCAATGTGATGAAGGCAGATCGGCACATATTGCGAAGCCGTTTCGGTCGTCTCTCAGCAAAATTTAAAAATCTTTCCGACCCCCATCCACAATCTCTCGAGGCTCTTGAAACCGATTATCTGAAACTGCTGGAAAAGGCCGAAGTTTCCAAGAATAAACTTGAGAGAAGAAAAGCCCTTCAACCGAGAATTGTTTTTCCCTCTGAGCTTCCTATTTCGGAACACCGGGATCAGATCCTGGAAGCCCTGGAATCGCATCAGGTCCTGATTGTCTCCGGTGAAACAGGATCCGGGAAAACCACCCAACTGCCCAAATTCTGTCTTGAGGCAGGCAGAGGACGCAGGGGACGAATCGCCCTGACCCAGCCCCGGAGAGTTGCTGCCACCTCGATTTCCAGACAGATCGCCCATGAACTGGAAACAGAAGTCGGAAGAATGGTGGGTTATCGTATCCGTTTTTCTGAAAAACATTCTGAAGAAACCCTGATCCAGGTGATGACCGACGGAATGCTTTTGGCAGAAACACGAAGTGACCGTTTTCTTGATCAGTACGACACAATCATTCTTGATGAGGCACACGAGCGGTCGCTTAATATTGACTTCCTCCTCGGCTACCTGCTTCAGCTTCTCAATAAACGAAAAGACCTTCGTCTGATCATCACTTCAGCCAGCATCGACACCGATCAATTTTCAAAAAACTTTGGGAATGCCCCGGTGATTGAAGTCTCAGGACGAAGTTACCCGGTGGAAATCCAGTATCAGGGACTTGAAGAATCACGGATCGATTCAGGGGATTACACGGTCATTGACGCTGCCTGTGATTCAATCAGGGAAGTGCTGGAGGATTCCAGAGAAGGAGACTTGCTGGTTTTTCTTCCCGGAGAACAAGAAATCCGGGAAGTGATCGAACGGCTCAGCCCCTATCAACAAGACCATCTTCTTCTTCCGCTTTATGGACGATTGACGTCCAAGGAGCAAAACCGGATCTTCCGTGTAAGTCCTAAAAGAAAAGTGGTGGTGGCCACCAATATTGCAGAAACGTCACTGACCATTCCAGGCATCCGTTACGTGATTGATTCCGGAACCGCACGGATCAGCCGTTACCTTCCGCGAAAACGGATTCAACGGCTCCAAGTTGAACTGATTGCCCAGAGTAATGCCCTCCAACGAGCAGGCCGTGCTGGCAGGGTCGGACCCGGAGTCTGTATCCGGCTCTATTCCGAAGAGGTTTTTGAACAACTCCGCGAATACGCTGAACCGGAAATCCTGCGTTCCAATCTGGCCGGAGTGATCCTCCAGATGCTCTCTCTTGATTTGGGCCATTCCAACAAAAAAGGACCGGATCGCATCACGTCGTTTCCTTTCATGAATCCTCCTCCTGCAAGTGCAGTTCGTGAGGGGTTCAAACTTTTGGACGAGCTTGGTGCACTTGATTCAGACCAACGCCTGAATCCCTTAGGTCGCCAATTGGCACGTCTCCCGATTGAGCCCCAGATAGCACGTATGCTTCTTGAAGCTCTCGAAGAGCAGGCACTCCGTGAGGTTTTGGTGATTGCCGCCGGACTTTCGATTCAGGATCCAAGGGAATTTCCATTGGAGGAGAAGGAAAAAGCCCGGCAGATGCATCGGAGCTTTGTCCATCCCGATTCCGATTTCCTCACGCTGCTCAACATCTGGGACCGTTACCATGATGAATGGGAGTCGCTGAGGACGGAAAACAAGATGCGTAAATTCTGCAAGAAGCATTTTCTTTCCTTTGTCAGACTGAGGGAATGGCGTGACATCCATCGTCAACTCACCACGGTTTTAAAAGAAGCCCGTTTACTGAAATTGAACCAGAATCCTGCGGATTACGGAGCCATCCATCGTTCCATCCTATCCGGGCTGTTGAACTGTATTGCACAAAAAATCGAGAAGTCCCAATACCGGGGTGCAGGGGGTAAAGAAGTTTACATATTTCCCGGATCGGCTCTCGCAAAAAGATCGGGAAACTGGATCCTGGCTGCGGAACAGGTTGAGACTTCCAGATTATTTGCCCGTAAAGTCGCCAACATTGAAGTGGAATGGCTGGAACGACTCGGTGGTAAGCTATGCCGAAGCATCTATTCCGAGCCTCTGTTCAACGAAGAAAGCGGAATCGTCGAAGCCAGTGAGAGAGTCACCCTCTATGGTTTGACGATTGTTCCGCGTAGAAGCATTCCCTATGCACGGATCAATCGTGCTGAAGCAACACGGCATTTCATCCAGGAAGCTTTGGTTTCAGGAAGGCTGCGAAGCCGCCTTCCCTTTTTCCGCAACAATCGGAAGCTTAAGCAGCAGTTGCTTGACCAGGACGCCAAACTGCGGAGAAACCGGGAAAATGACCTTGACGCGGCCCAGGAGGCATTTTACACCGAACGTCTGCATGGTATCGGTTCGATTCACGATCTCAACCGTCTGCTGAGAAACAGAAAAAAGGAGGGTGCTGATGGTTTTTTGATGATGAAACTGGATGATTTTCTAGAACTGGCAGATGAAGAACATGGTTCAATCGAAGATTATCCTGATCATTGGCAAAGTGGTGAGGTTCGTTTCCCGCTAAAGTATGAATTCCTCCTTGGTTCTGATTCGGATGGAGTCACCCTGCAGGCCCGTGATGAAAACCTCTCTTTTCTCCATCCTTACGCCTTGGAATGGCTGGTTCCCGGGCAATGGGAAGAAAGAATCTTTCATCTTCTTAAAAGCCTTCCAAAAACCACCCGAAGGCATTTTGTCCCTCTTGGTGATAGTGCAAAAAGTCTGAGAGCAGATTTGAAGCCTCCTGAAGGGCTGGATGTTTCAAACTCAATCCAAATTAGTGAGTCTGTAAAAAACAGGACTGGATACAGTTTCATTGAAAATTTAAGGCTCCTGGTTCGTGAAACATACCGTATCCACATTCCCGAAGAAGACTGGGATTGGAATCGGATTCCGGATTATCTCAAACCAAGGATTGAAATCCGTGATTCCAGAAACAAGATCGTCCATGCAGGCAGGGAAGGACTGGAATTAATCAGAATGAGAAAAGCCGAATTGAAACAGTCTCCTCAGATCAGCATTTCCCGGGATGATTCTGCGGTTTGGAAGAAAGCAGCCATCAAGTGGAAATTGGATGAAATCAACGGATGGAATTTTGAACTTCCCAGGGAAATTGAGATCGAAAATCCTGGAGGACCAAACCTCAAGGGATTCCCGGGACTCTCTATAAACAATGAACGGATTTCACGAAGACTTTTTGGAAACTCGGAAGAAGCATCCCGTTCGACGGCCCCAGCATTATACAAAATGCTTTCTCTGGCGGTTGGTCCGGATCTGGCCTGGATGCAGAAGGAACTCTCCGACCTCCATGAATTGCATGCTCTTTATGCACCCTTCGGCAGCCCCGAAGCCATGAAAGAGGATCTCTGGCAGAATCTCTTTCAACACCTGTTCGAGGGGTCATGGATTTCAGGCAGTCACGAATATGAATCAAGGATTCAGGAAGCCCAAAGAAAAATGGAATCCATCTCCGGACAGTTCCTTCCTGGGTTCAAATCACTGCTGGAATCCTACCATCTGACCCAGGAAGAACTTGTAAAATTAAAAGAACGCTCCACTCAAATGGATCACAACAACCTGGTTGAACATGTTTCGAGTCTTCTTCCGTCAAGGTTTCCAGCAAAAATTCCTTTTGTCCAATGGAACAATCTTAAACGCTACCTCAAGGCGGTCCGAATCAGGCTCGACCGGCTCATGCAAAACCCCGAAAAAGATCTGGAAAAATCCATGAATCTCAACCCCTGGATTAAAATCCTGTCTCAACTTAAAGAAGAAAACCTGAACCAGCAGGAGAAAAAAGCCCTCGAAGAACTGTTCTGGTTTGTTGAGGAGTACCGTGTTTCGCTTTTTGCACCGGAAGTAAAAACTCCCGTTCCGGTTTCTCCCAGACGGCTGGAAAAATTCACACGACAGCATTTCCCCCGACACCCGCTTATCTTTACCGCCGGTCCTTATTGAATTTCTGGCAGAAATGGATCATAATAAATTCTTAAATAATTGTATCTATAAACAGCACCAATTTAGTGCTGATTCACAAGTCAGACAAAAAATCTCAGCAGGAAAAGAGGTCCCATGAAATTTAAAGTTGTATCTTCCGATTCAGAAGGAAGCGCTTCCCAAGATTCTGCTCCTGAAGCAAGAATCAGCAAAATGGTGGAGGACAATCCTGTTTTTCTTTTTATGAAGGGCAGTCCTGAAGCTCCCCAATGCGGTTTTTCCTACCGAGTCGTTCAGGTTCTCAACAGCTGGAACGTTCCATTCCAAAGTTTCAATGTACTTTCGGATGAAGGCATACGCCAAGGCATCAAGGATTTTTCGAATTGGCCGACGATCCCACAGCTTTATGTCAAGAATGAATTCGTAGGAGGCTGCGACATCATTGAGGAACTTTCAGGAAATGGTGAATTGGCAGATGTTCTCAAGTCAGCCTACCCCGACCGTGAGTTCACTCCTCCTCCACCTCCAGCCGAAGTACAGGAAGTCTCATCGGTTGAAGCTTCAGAAATCCTCAAGAACCAGCCGGAAATCGCCATCCTCGATGTGAGACCTCCGGAAGAGCAGCAGGTGTACAATGTTTCAGATGGAATCGACGGATGGTCCCAAACCGTCGACAGCAGCATTCCACGCTACTGATTCCATGGATTCATCACAGCCTTCAGGATAGAAGATGGCTCTAGAAAATGAAGTAATCCCCGAGGTCCTTGTCAGTGAGAGAGCGGCTACGGTCTTCAAAGAAGCTTGCCAGGCCGAAGGAAAAAATCTCGAACAATCCTTTCTCAGAATTGGTGCCAAGCCGGGGGGGTGTTCAGGCTGGAAATACGAACTTGAATGGAACGGTCCGGAAGACATCCATTCTGAAGATCTTACCATCAAAAGCGGTGAAATTTCCGTGGTTGTCGAACGGGAATGCCTGACCGATATTCTTGGTCCGGTAAAAATTGATTTTACCGACAAAAATCTTGTCGAGCAGGGTTTCGTTTTTGAGCAGCTTGTGAACGGTCACCAATGCGGATGCGGAGAATCCTTCACTCCGGTTCGAGACCTGAAAAAGTCCCATTCCTGAATCCGGCAGCATGCTGGAACTGTTAGCTTCCGTTCTTTGTTTCGGCCTCTTTTTGTACAAGTGGCTGATCATCATCGCAGTGCTTCTGACCTGGGTCAGTGCAGACCCATACAACCCCATCGTACAATGGATCGCCCGGGTGACCCGTCCGCTCTGGGTCTGGTGTGAACAGCGGATGCCGATGATGCTCGCCCATTTCAGTCCTTATGCTGCTTTACTTTTGGTTATCTTTGCACAGGCGGTGATTCCTGCTGAATTGAGATCATTGAATCTTCTGATTGAAGGACAAAGTGACAGTAACCAGATTCTTCTTCAAAGCGGAGGGCATCTGCTTCAAGGTGCCGCTATCGTGTTACAAAGTCTTTTTTTCTTTTTCGTGATCGTGCTCGTGGTCTGGTTTTTTCTGACCCTGGTGAACCCTGCCTTCAACAACCCGCTGGTTCGGATCATTCATGTTTTGGCAGATCCGTTGATTACTCCAATTCAGCGTTACCTGCCTAGAACCTCGGTAGATTTTTCACCTCTGATTGCGATGATGTTCTTCATGATGCTGCTGACTTTTGTGGTTGGTCCCATCTCCCAATACGGAAGCAGTTTATCGTACCCGGTCCCACTCTGCGTTTTCTGAAAACTGCTTATGATGCTTCTCAGTCTTCATATTGTTGCGATTGCCGCCCTGGCAGGAATTTGTGGAAGTATTGGTTACCAGATGGGGGTCAAGGAAGGAATCAGGGTATCCAGGCTGGAATCCGAGATGAAAACATCTCAGCTGAATCAAGGATCCACCTGACCTGATTTCGGTTCTGAAATTTTTCCTATTCCGTTGTTTTCATCCTCACGCGAATCGATTCCGCATGGGCATAAAGTTTTTCCTCCTCTGCAAATCGTATGATCGCGGAACCTTCACGTTGGAGACGCTCCTCAGAATAAGCAAGCACAGAACTTGATTTGGTAAAGTCCTGTACTCCCAGGGGAGAAGCAAACTTGGCACATCCTGATGTTGGCAGGGTATGATTCGGCCCTGCAAAATAATCCCCCACCGCCTCAGGGGTATTAGGACCGACAAAGATCGCACCCGCGTTACGAACTCGATGCAGGTCCTGAAATGGATCTTCGGTCAGAAGTTCCAAATGCTCCGGAGCCATTTCATTCACCGCTTCAAAACACTCCTCCTTTGAATCACAGACAATCAGTGCGGAACGTGAAGCGAAGGATTCTTCAATGATTTCTCTTCTTGGTAAAGTGGGAACCAATTCCTGAAGCCGGTTTTTTACATTTTCAGCCTGATCTCGGGACGTAGTGGCCAGGATCGCTCCTGCTTCAGGGTCATGCTCTGCCTGGGAAAGAAGATCTCTAACAAGATACTCGACAGGGGTTTCTTCACGATCACATACGATCATGATTTCACTTGGTCCGGCAAAAGAATCGATACCAACCTTACCGAAAACCTGACGTTTCGCTTCAGCAACAAATGCATTGCCTGGTCCGGTGATCTTGACCACTGCAGGAACCGTCTCGGTCCCCCAGGCTAATGACGCTACCGCCTGGGCGCCTCCCAGAGAATAAAGTTCATCAACTCCGAGTAATGCTGCGGACGCCCGAACCAGGCTTGCAGGCAACCCCGTTGTGTCAGGAGGCGAAACCATTGCGATCCTTGACACTCCTGCCACCTGAGCCGGGATGACATTCATCAACAGCGTCGAGGGATAGATGGCCCGTCCCCCTGGAACATAAATACCCACACTGTCGAGAGGACTGATTTTCCAACCGAGCATCGTACCATCGCCACTGAATTCCAGCTGGCTTTCCGTTTTCTGACGTTGATGAAATGTTCTTATATTTTCCGCAGCTTGTTCCAAAACCTTGCGCAGTTCGGGATCCAACTCCTGGAGAGCTGATTGGAGATCTTCAGGTTGGACCCGGATTGAATCGAGCTCTATTCCATCAAATCGGTAGGTCAGCTTCTTGAGCGCAGAATCACCATGATTTCGCACTTCTTCAAGAATCTCTGTGACTTTTGAGGAGATATCCTCTGTGACTGTGGAGGGAAGTTGAGCAAGATAATCCTGATAATTGTCAAATAGTTTGACTTCCATCATCTAAGAAATATTTACGATTAACCCATTTATGGAAAAACAGTTCCACACCAATGATTATTTTAGCTGAGAGAAAAATCGAAGGGCAGTTTTTTCTGAAACAACCCTTGAGATCAGGCGACGAGTTTTTGGGCTTCCTGGAATTGAACCGAGACAGTCTTGGAAATACCCGGATTTTCCATCGTCACTCCATAAAGCAGATCCCCAATTTCCATGGTTTTCTTGTTATGGGTGATGACAATGAACTGCGCATTATCGGTCAGACTCTGGATGAGCCTGTTGAAGCGGATCACATTTGCATCGTCAAGGGGAGCATCAACTT
>LUMN01000194.1_pt1 | contig 11096 bp, 9 predicted proteins | sample 729991 | NCBI WGS metagenome assembly LUMN01 (sample SAMN03860262, study PRJNA289734) | marine metagenome | biome: seawater column; feature: ocean; material: water; isolation source: Red Sea water column Station 22 - depth 25m | place: Saudi Arabia: Red Sea | collected 2011-10-15 | depth 25 m
ATTATCTTCAGTGTCCAGTTAGAGTGGTTCCCAATGATCTATGACACAACACTGGTCGTCGATAGTTGGAATCATTTTGTGAAACAGGTGAAGCAGATGATCATGCCTGTAACCGTGTTGGCTCTTTACAATGCGTCACAATTGAGCCGTTTCATGCGCGCTTCCATTCTGGATAATCTCAATCTTGATTATGTACGAACAGCACGGGCCAAGGGAAGGTCTGAGAACGTTGTTTTATTGATTCATGTGCTGAGGAACAGTCTGATTCCAGTTGTGACCCTGATTGCTTTGGGAATCCCGACCATTTTTAGTGGAGCAATCATCACCGAACAGATCTTCCGGGTCAATGGATTGGGGCAGCTTTTGGTGATTGCGATAGAAGGTGCAGACATTCCACTGGTCCAGACACTGACGTTTATTTTCGCGGTATTGATCGTGGCCTTTAACCTGGTGGCTGATGTGGTTTATGGAATTCTAGATCCGAGAATCCGATATGACTGAGAACACGGCAACTTTGGATTCCTTTGAAATTCAGACAGAGCATCGTTCTCTCTGGGTGGATGTATGGAGACAGTTTCGTAAGCACAAAGGTGCTTTGGTAGGCATGTTTGTTTTCATGCTGATCACTTTTTGTGTTTTCATTGGTCCGTTTATTTATGACGTCGACCCGAATGCCATCAATTTCAGAGAAAGAAATCTGGGACCATCATGGTCCCACTTGGCAGTGGGTTTTCTGGCGATGTTGATTTCTTTGTTGATTGGTTCCCTGATTGGGGTTTTAGCGGGTTTCATCAAATCCCTGGATGGTCCCTTAATGCGTTTGACGGATCTGTTTCTCGCTTTGCCCATTCTTCCTGTACTTCTGGTTATCATCATGCTGTTCAGGGATACCCTGAGGACGCTTTATGGACCCGAAATGGGGATTTTTTTCCTGATTGTTTTTGTGATTGGTATAACCAGTTGGATGCATACGGCGAGAATTGTCAGAGGAGATGTCTTGGGGATCAAAGAAAGAGAATTTGTAACAGCCGCCCATAGCATCGGCACTCGAAAAAGGAAGATTATCTTCCGTCACATCCTGCCGAACATCCTCAGTCCGATCATGGTTTCAGCAACCCTGGGGGTCGCCAATGCCATCATCACAGAATCTGCCTTGTCATTCCTGGGGCTTGGATTCCCTCCGGATTTTCCAACCTGGGGACGCTTGCTTTATGATGGTGCAACTTTCATCCAGATCACTCCTTCACGGGTGATATGGCCTGGAGTCTTTATTGCCCTAACGGTCTTGAGTGTAAATTATATCGGAGATGGTCTCAGAGATGCCCTGGATCCAAGACTCCGGGGCCGATGATGAGATGAACTTGGATGCAAGTTGATTCTATTGAATTATTTTGGATTCAACTTACTTTCTGATCGTTTGTTTTCAGGAAATGGAATGGATTCCGTCGACTATGAAGCCAGGTTCCTGATTTTAAAGGAAGACCGACAGGATGGGATCTGGAAATCTTTAAATTTTCTGGATCCTGTTTCATTCGTTTTTGAATGAATTCTTTCAGATGAACTTTTTTTTGTTCCCGGATCTGGTCCAGCCTTTTGAGTTTTGCCCTCCGGATGGAATCATCCACAATCAGAAATGGGATTTAAGGTTTCTCCCTCACAACAGGGCATACGATTGATTCCGCATTGAGTGCATTGTTCGTGTCCATGGACCCATACTGTTTGCGATGACATGCCGCAATGCTCACACAAGCCACGACCTGCTTGGCAGTTTGGAAGTTCAACGGATTGATTCATTTCGCTTTTTGAATCAGTCATCGAAATTCATAAGAAGATTTTAAATTTCAGAAAGTTTGACCACCCTTTTTTCTTTGGCAGAAAGGTGAAGGGCTGCCATTTTTTTCATGTATTTCAAACCTTCCGCAAAATCCGGACTGACCGGTCTTTCTGATTCGGAAGCGCCTTCTGAAGCGAGGCGGACGGCTTGGATGAAATCGGCCTCCACCATCCAATCCCTTGTTTGATTTTCCGGAACTTGAACAGGTTCAAAATCTTTTCCAGATTCGGACCATTCCAGGGAAGTCATGGCATTCAATCGAAGGGTACCCCGGTCGGTGATCCATTCAATTTGGTTGAGGTTTTCATGTTTGGCGATTCCTGAATGATATTCGCTGATGCTGATTCCGGAATTTAAAATTCCGCTAATGGTCACCACTTGAGGAATTTCCATTTCAACAACGTTGCCATCTTCCCCCTCCTTAGTCTTGATCGGGGTGGAAAAATCAGCGCTTAATTGTTGGTACTCTCCCACAAAAGTGTTGATGGTTTCTGCCCAGATTCCCACGAACATGATTTGCTGTCCGGAAAACTCTACCAGATCCCGGAAAATCAAGGGACCGTATCCGGAACCATTGGAGCAAACAACTCTTACATGAAGCAGGTTTCCATATTTCTCTGAAGCCAGGGACTCTAGCAGGTAAGCTTCCCACGGCATGCGGTGAGGCGGAGGGCAGAGCATGTTGACCAGTTCAGGATGATCTTTTGCGGATTGAAGCATCCTTTCCGCATCAGGGAGGGTTGTAGCCATTCTTGCCTGGCAGAATACATGTTTTCCGGAATCCAATGCCTTGCATGAAATTTCTGCATGGGTGTTGGGATAACTGCCGATAAAAACCGCGTCAATATCATCACGATCCAATAACTGTTTCCAATCGGTCATCACTTCCGAAAACCCAAATTCATCAGCAATTTTTTGCCCGCTTGCTTGACTCCGGTTACATACTGCAACCAATTCAATATTGTCCAATGCATTCAGTCCGGGCAGATGTCGTTGGCGGCAGATGCCACCGGCCCCAATGAAACCAATTCTGACGGGTTTAGTGTTTTGAGCGTTTGTTGGCATAGTCATCTTTAATTCATGTTTTGAAAAATTAGATTTTTTGGAAAAAATGGAACTGTTTTAAGCTCTGATTCTTTAAATCAAATCAATGTATTCAAAAGAGAAAATTTTCTCAGTCACCTTAGCCTTTCCCAGGAAGTTACTCAATATCTGATCTGCTTGTATCTTAGTTAATGCTCCTTCATAGTGAACGGTCATAAACGTCTTGAAGTGATCCTCCTACCTGAAATGAGTCTTTTTCATTGAGACTCATCAATTCCAGGAATCTCCCTTCTGCCATTAAATTTTTTGATACAAGTTGAATAAATCTTCCGGAGAACGATCTCTTGCCCCAAAAGCACCCCTTTGGCTTTTGGCATTGAACATGGGTTGCGGAACATTGGGGATCACCATCATATCTCCCGCACTCGGTTTGGTGACCAATGATTTCGGGGTGGATGAGGCTACCGGTCAATGGGTACTTTCTGCTTATTTTGGTGCGATTGCATTGGTTCAGTTATTTTACGGGCCCTTGTCGGATCGTTTCGGAAGAAAAATTCCGTTGCTGAGTGGATTGACCCTTTATGGCCTGGGCGGGTTTTTGGGAGCCTATGCTCCAAGTATCGAAACCCTGATTGCCGCAAGAGGGATTCAGGGGTTGGGTGGAGGCTCCATCATCTCCATCATCCGCGCCATCATCAACGATTCCTATGAAAGGCTGGAAGCGGCAGGAGCTTTTGCTTTAATCAGTGGAATCATGGTCGTGGTCCCGATTTTCAGTTTCATTTCAGGGGGTTTGTTGGGTGAGATGATCGGCTGGCAGGGAACCATGTTTTTAATCGGAATTGCGGGCGGCATTGCAGGGATTCTGAATTATTCCTATTTGCATGAAACCAATCTGTACAAATTGGAAAAATTGAATCCTCTCGGCCTTTTTAGAAATTACATGAAATTGCTCGTGAACCGGAATTTCAATGCCTTCATGATGGCAAGTGCCTGCAATTCCGGAATTTTTTTCAGTATGATTGGATTCCTTCCATATGAATTTGCCCGACGTGGGTTTACCTCAATGGAATTCGGATTTTGGTTTGCCCTATCTCCTTTTGGGTACATGATCGGGAATTTCATGACTCGATTCTGGGTTAAGAAATTGGGCATTGAAATGATGACCCTGAGTGGAAGTTTAATCAGTTTGGTGTCCATGTTTGCTCTGTTGGGAGTTGATTTCCTTGGATGGATGCATCCTCTCTGGATTGCGTTGCCGTCAATGATCTATGGCATTTCTGCAGGATTGGTGATTGGAAATGGGTCGATGGGAGCAGTTTATGCGGCTGGACATCTGGCAGGAAGTGCTTCAGGAATGATTGGCGCAGTTCAGATGGGATTTGGTGTTCTAAGCGGAAGTTTGGTGGTGTTGGCAGGAGGATATGAAAGCTTTAATCATGGGGTTCAGGTTCTGATCGGTTTTTCTCTGGTTTCTGTCATCTTCTCAATGATGACCAGCAGGCAGAAAACAGTGGAAGCGATTTGATAGCAAAATGAAGGATCCGGATAAATGCATCGGTGGTTTTCCTAAGTTTTCAATTCAATGAAGAAAATTCATCAATACTATGAAAACCGTTCAAGTGATTGATTCTCACACTGAAGGCGAACCGACAAGGGTAGTGGTTGTCGGAGGGCCCGAACTTGGAGAGGGATCGATCTCTGAAAAATGTGATCGTTTTGTCACCGAGTTTGACCACTTTCGTTCAGCAGTGATCAATGAACCCAGGGGTTCTGAGATTTTGGTGGGTGCACTGCTCATGGAGCCGCAATCCAAAGAGTGTTTATGTGGTGTAATTTTTTTCAATAATGTCGGAGTTTTGGGAATGTGTGGGCACGGTACCATTGGTCTGATGATCACACTTGCTCACCTTGGGCGGATTCAACCCGGAAGGCATATGGTGGAAACCCCTGCCGGGATCGTCGAAGCGGAACTTCACACAGATCATTCTGTAACCGTTTGGAATGTCCCAAGTTTTCGTGAAATAAATAACCTTTCTCTAAAAATTTCGGAAGGAAAGACAATTCATGGAGATATCGCGTGGGGTGGTAACTGGTTTTTCCTATGCGAAGACCATGGATTTGAACTTCTTCTTTCCAATCAAAAAGAACTAACGGATTTTACCATCGAGGTCAGGAACGCATTACATGACGCAGGGTATCCAAAGGTTGATCATATTGAACTCTTCAGTCCACCCTCATCAATTCAAGCTGATTCAAGAAATTTCGTACTTTGTCCAGGTGGGGTTTATGACCGTTCACCGTGTGGAACCGGAACCAGTGCGAAATTGGCTTGTCTCGCGGAAGAGGGAAAACTTAAGCCCGGTCAAACTTGGATCCAGGAGAGCATTACCGGAACAACTTTTCAGGCTTCTTATGAAGAGGATCCGCGTAACACGAATAGGATCATTCCAAAAATTCGTGGGAAAGCATTCATTACTGCGGAAACAACATTATTCTTCGATGAACAGGACCCTTTAGGGTTCTAATCAAAAAATCAAAGGCCAGTTACCGGGGAATTAAAAAAAATGAGATCAAACATTAGATCATTTGATTTAAAGCTTGTATTGGATGAAGGGGATGGAAATTTTCAAATCGTTCAATTTGGGATCTGCATGAAAATCCGCTGACTAATAGTTGATTTCCTAAATTTGAATCTCCCCGGCAATGTTTCTGCCAACTCATCTTATAGATCCCTTTTGATTCTTCAAAGTGTTCTGTTTCATGCCCGTAAGTTCCTGCCATTCCGCAACAACCTACTTCAATCAGATTTAATTCCTGTCCTAATGCCTGGAAGATTTCCAGCCATTGGGTCTGAGATGCGGAAGCCCCGGTTTTTTCCATACAATGTCCGAGCAAAGAAAATGTTTCAGATTCTCTGGGACGGTGAGATTGGAGGAGATGAAGTTGTTCGAGCAGAAATTCCTGAGGCAACATCACATTAAAATTCAAATCGTCATTCATCAGGATTTCAGGATACTCATCCCGATACGTAAGCACGACACTCGGTTCGATGCCAACCATGGGAATTCCTGATGAAGCGATTTTTTCAAGCCATGAGGCCTGTTTTTCTGCAACCTTTTGGAATTGATTGAGAAATCCCTTTACATGAAGGGGTTTCCCGTTTTCATGAAAAGGTGCCAGAAAAACATGTAGTCCAAGCTTTTTCAGCAGATGGTAAAATTCGATGATCAATCCTGATTCATAGAAACTGGTGAAAGCATCCTGAATAAGAATCACTCGCTTCTTTTCCGATTTTATAACATTGAATCCATCAGCTTTTTCATTCCAAGTTGGAATTTTTTCCAGCTTTTGAAGTTTTTTGAGGGATTGGGAACTGAATTCGGGTACGTCTCTCATCCCGAAACGTCGAATCCACTTTTGTGATATTTTCGAATTCAGTATGGCATTTGAGACAGCTGGAAACCGCGACAGTATTTGACCTGTTTTTTCGGTACTTCCTACCAGATAATCCTTGATCGGTCTCGGATATCTGGTGTGATATAGTTGAAGGAATTTTGAACGGAATGAAGGAACATCTACGTGGATCGGACATTGAGTGGCACAGGCTTTACAGGCCAGGCATCCGTTCATGGCGTCATAGACTTCATGGGAAAAATCATTCTCTGATCTTTGTTTGAAACTTCTGAGAAAGCGACCTAAAGGACTTGATCCCGTTGTGGCAAGTGTTTCAGGATCCTGAAATTTTTCCAAAAATGGAATTGCCCATTGGGATGCTTTTTCAGGAGCTTTTATTGAAATCAAACGAAGCCATTCCCTCAGCAGTCCAGCCCTTCCTTTTGGAGAATGAATCCGGTCACGGGTGATTCTGGATGACGGGCACATCACATGATCGGGTGCATAATCGAAACACGCCCCATTACCGTTACATTCCATTGCAGGGCGGAATGCTTCTCTGAGCTTCGGATCAACCTGGCGGTCATGGTGTCCACGCATGGGTCCGTCTACTTTGACCACCTTCTCCGGAAGTGAAAGCGGTGTGACGATTTTTCCTGGATTCAAGCGATTTTGCGGATCAAAGGCTTCCTTGATGCGGCGGAGTTCGCGGTAGAGTTCTTTTCCGAAGAAATCCTCTGTGTACTCACTACGAAATCCCCGTCCATGTTCTGCCCACATCACCCCTTTGTATTTGATGACCAGATCCCGGACCGCATCTGAAATTTCCTTGACCCGAGCTTCATCGATGGGGTCTTTAAGGTCTAATGCCGGACGAACATGAAGACATCCGACATCAACATGACCGTACATGCCGTATTCAATTCCATGCCGATCCAAAAGGGCGCGGAATTCAAGGATATAATCGGCAAGATGTTCTGGTGGAACTGCGGTATCTTCGACAAAGGCAATAGGTTTTCGTTCTCCAGGCATGTTGCCAAGAAGGCCCACCCCTTTTTTGCGAAGATTCCAAAGTTCAGAGATTTCACGTGCTTTCCCGGTAATGAAGTAGCCAAGTGCTTCTCCGGGAAGGTCACGTTTTTTCAGAATTTCCTCGCAAATAGGGTTTATTTTTTCTTCCAGTTCACCAAGTTTTTCGCCTGAGAATTCAACGAGATTGATGGTTTTGGTCGGTTTTCCGTTTGGGTCTTCAATCCATTTTTTTACCCTGGGATAGATTTCATCCGTTTTAGCGAGGGTCAGGATTTTTTCATCGAGGGTTTCGATCGCGGTGGGATTTGATCCGACCAACCTCGATGCGTCACGCAGGGCATCCTTGAAACTTCCGTAATGAACGACCAGCAGCAAACGTTCTTTCGGAATCGGAGTCAGTTTCAAACGGGCTTCGCTGACAAATGCAAGGGTTCCCTCGGAACCTGAAAGAAGAGGATTGAGGTTAAAGATGGAATCGTTTTCGTCCAGAACTCCGGCCAGATTGTAGCCGGTCATGAAACGGCTCAAGCGCGGAAAGGTTTCTCGAATGAGTTCTTTCTTGGATCGAACAACCTCATCGACGGTTCGAAAAATCTCTCCTTGGATGCCCTGACTCTGTTTGTGTTCCTCAAGTGACTCATCTTTGATGGGAAAGGATTGGAGGGTTTCTCCATTGGATAGAACACAGTTCAACTCCAAAATATGGTTGCTGGTTCTTCCATAAACTCGCGACCCTTTGCCGCAAGCGTCAGTATTGATCATACCTCCCAGAGTCGCCCTGCTGCTTGGGGAAACATTGGGAGCAAAGAAAACCCCATGGGGCTTTAGATAATCATTTAACTGATCCAGCACCACTCCCGGTTGAATCCTAACCCAAGCTTCATCCAGATTGAGTTCCAGGATTTGATTCATGTGGCGGGAACAATCTACGATGATTCCCTCTGATAAGGATTGTCCGTTGGTGCCCGTTCCTCCGCCGCGTGGGGTTAAACTGATTTTCTGGTATTGTTCTTCAGCAGAAAGCTCGAGAACCAGTTTTAAATCTTCTGTATCTTTTGGAAAAACCACAGCCTGAGGCATCACCTGATAAATACTGTTATCGGTGGCGGTGATCAGCCGGGTCCCGTAGTCTTGTCTTAAATCTCCTTTGAATCCCTGATCTTCAAGATCTTGAAGGAATTGAAGATAAAGATTGTCAGTTCGCCCTGAGGGGTCCAGGGCAGGAATCATCTGCATTGGAAGTTAAAAAAGGGAGGGATCAGTCGGAAAACTTTGCGGTACGGTTCTGGAGATGTGCCATCATGGCTTCTTCAAGATCCTCTGAAAGCAGCATGGCCGAATTCCACGTTGCCACCTGATTTAGGGATTCCTGAACAGAATGGTCTCTGGAATAAAGCAGGGTTTCCTTGATTCCGCTGATGGCCAGGGGTGATTTTGCAGCAATGCTCCTGGCCACTTCAAGAACACCCTGCATCAAGCTTTCCTTGTTTTCATAACAGCTGTTTAACAGTCCCATCGAAAGTGCTTCTTTCCCATCGAAACTGCGTCCCGTGAAAGCCAACTCCCTTACGATGCCCTGTGGTACTAGAGTAGGCAGTCGTTGCAGTGTGCCGACATCCGCCACCAGGCCCAGGTCGATCTCCTTGATCTGGAAACGGGCATCTTCGGTCGCGTAACGTAAATCGCATGCGGTGATCAAGTCTACCCCGCCTCCGATACATGAACCGTGAACCGCTGCAATCACAGGTTTTCGGCAACGTTCAAATTCGGAAAAGGAAGATTGGAGTTCGAGGATTTTTCGTCTGAGAAAATCACGTTTCCGTCCTTCACAGTCATATTCCTTAGATTGTATTCCAATTTCCTGGAGAAGATTCAGGTCAATGCCGGCCGTGAAATGTTTTCCCTCAGCCGAGAGGATGCAAACCCTGACGGATTTATTTTGGTCAAGATCCCTGAAACATTTCCCAAGTGCTTGCCAAAGTTCTCCGTCCAGAGCATTGGCTTTTTCAGGTCGATTGAGAATAACCTGTGCGATGGGTCCTTCAATTTCAATCTTGAGTGACTCTGTCAAGATACTGTTTCGGGTACAGGTTGTGTCTCAAATTCCGTGAGTTTCCTAAGATTGCTGCATTCAAGATCATCCAATTGGTCAAGATGAAACCGAGCAAGTTCAAGATGCGCTTCGATTTTTTGCTGAACTGGGATCCAGCACCAAGAAAGAAGTTCTTTCCAATCTCTTTCTAAAAAATCAGGTGTCGGATGTAAATTAGAAAGTATTTCTCTCACTCTTTTCGAATCTCCTGGTTCCAGCCCTTTCTCGAGCCAGAGGCACATTGGGTAAAGCACTTTTTCTTTCTCAATGGCCTGAATCATTAGATCATGATCACAAACCGTTTCAAGGTCCTTTTGTAGCAAGGAAGCCATTCCTAATTCGAATCCGAATTTCCCAAGTGTTTCAGAAGTATGAGGACTTGCCTCACCCCATATCGAGGCACAAACTGCTCCTGCTCGAAAAAGGCTGGCATGCTTCAATTGAGTTATTTTTTCCCATGTTTCAGGGGAAGAATCCGCAAAGGGTTGTGAAACTTCCTGCATCTGCCCTAAAGCAATGTTCTGGGTAGTAGTTGAAATGGTTTCCAATATTTCGAGATTTCCTGCTCCGGTCAGTATTTCAAATGAAATTGAAAGCAGGTAGTCTCCAAGAAGCACGCTTGCCTCGTTTCCCCAAATTCCCTGAATTGGTTTTAATTGTCTTCTTGCTTCGCCAGGTTTGCGGACCTGTCGGTGGAGAAGAGAAGACGCATGGAGGAACTCAAGGATTCCAGCAAGGTCAAAAATTCTATCGTCTGCAGGTTTGAAGAGTTCCGCGCATCGAACGGTCATCCTGGAACGAAGCTGTTCTTTTTTCTCCTCAAGCAGGTTCCCTGCAATTTGGGGAACAAACGGTAGTGAATCTCCTAAACGTTCGAGGATGGTCTGGTGGACTTCTGGAATCCGATCCTGCGTGTTTTCAGCTTCAGAAAAATGGAACATACTTGAGTATGATGAATTGCTTTTGGATGTACGTCTAAAGCTGAATGGGCAGATCTTCAAGCATCAACTGCCGCCATTCAAGAACCAGTGCCATCAGCATCATAAGAAAGCCTAGGATCGGCCAAAGTGCATACCAACGGTTCGGTGCTGGGCTCAGTTCACGAAGTAAAATCAGAACTGCATAAGTACACCAGACTCCCATCGAAAGTCCTAGCCGAATAGCAGACCAACCTGTCCGTTGTCCTTCGGAAAGCATCATTCCCAAGATCATTCCCAACGTTAGTCCAACAAAACCCCATTGGGTTGCTCTCAGATTGATCTTGTCCAGAGTAGCCAACGCGGGAAAACGGTTTTTTACGATGCCAACGAGTTTGGCTTTGATTTGATGCTCCTGGTAAAGAAAAAGGATTGCAGCTACGCATGCAGCTCCGAACAGTACGTAACCGGCAATAAAACTAATGACATGGCTGGCAAGGAGAGTCTGATGAAGCCAGTTCTGTTGATGAATCACTGCCAGTCCGGGAAAATGAACCTGACTGATCGAGGTTGAAAGACCCAAGAGCAAAATACTGAAAACCCGAAGCATTGATGAATGGTTCATGGTCTTCCAGCGACCAGGGAAAGCCTGGGATACAACAAGACAGACCCACGCAACTCCATTCAAAAAATCTCCTACGAAGGTCGCAGGCCATTGAGAAACAGTATAAAGAGTAATCAGAAGAACCAGGATATGAAGCAACCAGGCAAGTCTTAAAAC
>LUMN01000443.1_pt1 | contig 11094 bp, 9 predicted proteins | sample 729991 | NCBI WGS metagenome assembly LUMN01 (sample SAMN03860262, study PRJNA289734) | marine metagenome | biome: seawater column; feature: ocean; material: water; isolation source: Red Sea water column Station 22 - depth 25m | place: Saudi Arabia: Red Sea | collected 2011-10-15 | depth 25 m
GCCTTCAAAATAATCCGCTGTGAACCCCACCTGATTGTTGAGCACCACATGAACCGTTCCTCCTATGTGATAACCAGGCAACTGCGACATCTGAAGTACCTCATAGACAATGCCTTGGCCTGCAATAGAAGCATCTCCATGAATCAGAATCGGAACGAGTTTGTCTACATCTCCATGGTAACGCCGGTCGATCTTTCCTCTTGAAATTCCAGCAACCACAGGATTGACCGCTTCAAGATGAGAGGGATTTGGTGTCAGGCTGAGATGAACGGTATTCCCGTTTCTCACCAGCCGATCACTGGAATGTCCCATATGGTATTTGACATCTCCGTCAAACCCATCGGAACCGACCATTTTGCCCTCGAACTCCATAAAAATATCCTCGTAAGGCTTACCAAGGATATTTGCCAATACATTCAATCGTCCACGATGGGCCATACCGATAATAAACTCTTCCACTCCAAGCATTGCCCCCTTCTCAACAAGGGTGTCCAGTGCGGGTATAATCGCTTCAGAACCCTCCAGTGAAAATCGTTTTTGTCCAACAAACTTGGTATGCAGAAAAGATTCGAAACCTACTGCTTCATTGATGTTCTTAAGATGTTCGAGTTGCTCCTCAACAGAATAATCAGGAGCATTGGAGCATCCTTCCATTTTTTCTTCTAACCATTGTAACACTTCCGGATTACGAACAAATTTGTATTCAACCCCGACCGAACTGCAGTAGGTTTTTTCTAAAAAAGCGAGGATATCCCTTAACGATGAAGGTCCAATACCAATCCTGTGCCCACTTTGGAAAATCGTGTCCATCTCAGATTCTCCCAGACCAAAATCCTCCAGGATGATTGGCATTTCATGTTTTCGACGAGCTCGAACCGGATTCGTTTTGGCAAAGAGATGCCCGCGTTGACGGTAGGCATCAATCAGATTGCTGACGGCAATTTCCTTTTTTGAATTTTCAGCCTTCGAATCATTTGGATTAAGATTCAATGAATTTCCATCATGATCCTCAAATTCGGTTCGAGAAAACTCAAATCCCTGAAAAAAATTACGCCATTCAGAATCAATCGATTCTGGATTCTTACAATATTGCTCGTATAGCCCTTCTATTGCTGCCGGATCACCATTGCTCAAAAATGAACTCATTGCTCAAAAGGATGAAGTACGTTTAGTTAGTTGAAGGAAGGTTTATTTAGAGCTGATTTTATATCAAGCAAGCACGGGAAATGGAATCAAAATTTCCAGGTTGGCAGTTCAAATCCTGATTAGAATCCCTAAATCTATCCTTTTTTCTTCACAGAATCTTTTCATCAGACCGCTTCACAGGATTTCATGTCGTTTCAACATTTCCTGGAAGGAAAAGCCCACTCCGAAAAGACACAAAAAATTTTCTTTTCCAATCCTTATTCTTCATGGAGAGAGACACTTTTTTGTATCTCAATGGGAATCCTCCGAAATATTTTTTGTGAAGTCTTGGGAAAAATTTCCGATAAGGAATCAAGTCCAGGGAAGGCCTCACCCCAGGGAAGGGGTCCTTATCTGTTCAAGGAGGAAATAAGGCCCAAGGAGGGGCCCAACTTTCATCATCAAGGAGTGATTATGATTTGTGACATTACCAGTGATTCGAACACGTTTGATTATTTTTTGGAAGAAGCACTGGTGAAACGAAGTGTAGAACCGGCGGAAATTGCCCTGCTGAAAACAAGCCCCCTTAATTCATTGATTGGTGTTAAACCAGCAAATCATAGGGCAAAACAGGGAAAATGAAGTTTGTTTCCAAATGCCGCATTGCATATGATATTTTAATCAAACCAATGCGGCAGCTTCATTTGTAAAAGCTTCAGTTTTTCTTTTCTTAGATTCCCTACTTGACAAGAAATCCTAGCATACTTTAGCAGCTTGGGGATTCCTTGTAACCTGCCTAATCCCTCAATTTTTAAATTTTTTTTTCAGAATTATTATTCTAGTCAGGAATTTTTTAAGAATTGGTATTTATAGAGTTGGTCGATTCCAGCAGGTCTCTCAAAAAAAGTTCAATTTCATAATTTATCTAATATTGACCCTTGCACTTTCGAATTCTATTATAGCTAGTTGGGCCTTAATTCAAGAACTAACTTAGAATAAAAACCTGGCAGGAAAAAGGTCCTTATCCAGGTTAATTCATAAACGGCTTCAGACCATTATAACTCACTGCGATTCTGGACAACATGGATTCTGATAAACAATTCTCTTTCCAGGAAAAATTCAAGTACAAGCTCGATAATCTGATGTCTCGAGGAGGGCTTTATGTGTTTTTAGCCCTGCTCCTGATGTTTACCATTGCATTCATTGTCATGGGTGGACTTCGGGTGATTATTTATCTCTTCTTTCATGATCCAAATATTGAGGATCCATTACAACTCATCTGGCATGCCTTCTCACAAATCACTGATTCAGGAGCTCTTGCCGAATTAGATACTGATTCAAACATTGCAGGCAAACTCGTTGGCATCGCCACGATTTCAATTGGTATTGTACTTTTCTCAAGCATGGTCGCTTTTATCACCCAAGAATTTGATAAGCGCCTTGCCATGCTCAGAAAAGGCAAAAGCAAGGTTATCGAAGAGGATCATATCCTAATTGTCGGTTTCAGTGAGAGAGTTATTGATATCATCCGTGAAATTGTCATTGCCAATGAATCGGATGAAGGCGTCATTGCAATCCTTGCTGACATGGATAAAGAAGAGATGGATGACTATCTTCGCGACCGGATCATGGATTTGCAGTCAACCAGAGTCATTACTCGAAGCGGATCGACGACGAGTCTATTGAATCTTCGCAACGCAGGGATTGATGTTGCGCATTCGGTGGTTGTCTTAAACACGGCGAAAGCTTCCGACAGCAACGATGTTAAAGAAGCAGCGGATGCCAAAGTGATCAAAACCATCATGGCGGTCGTTGCTGCCAAAGGGGAGGACTCCGTTCCTCCAGTCGTAGCAGAAGTCCACATTGAGCGTTATCGAAAACTCGCGGAAACGATTGTTGAAGGAAAAATCACCACCCTCAACGAAGCAGATCTTTTAGCAAGAATGTTGGTACAAACATCGAGATGCGAGGGGCTATCCATGGTTTATATGGATTTGGTCGGATTTGAGGGCAATGAATTTTACTTTTTCCGCCCGGACCAGGGATGGGGAACTCAGAACTTTGGGGAACTTCAATTTCATTTCATGGAAACCGTTCCTTTGGGAGTCAGAAATTCCAAAGGAATGATTACGATGAATCCTCCTCTCGATTATGTTTTAAAGGATGATGACGATGTTATTGTTCTCGCAGAAGATGATTCGACGATTAATTATTCATCCCACCAAGTGATCGAACCAAAAACCAGGAGTTACTCTACCGATCGGGCAGATATACCTGTCGAAAAACACATGATTGTTGGCTGGAACAATAAAGCACCAATTGTATTGCGAGAATATGCGAGTTACATGATTGAAGGATCATCAGTCAATCTGGTCGTTGAAAACCTTGACCCAGCCATTAAAAAGGAATTTGAAGCAATAAAAAAAGAATTTGCTGACATTCAAATGAAATGTAGCCAAATCGACTACCATTCCAAAGATCAGTTAAAAAAGCTGAAGCTGGAAGAATACACAACGGTTTCCATCCTGGCTGGAAGCGGAGAAGAAGCTGAAGAAATCGATTCAAAAACGATCATGCGACTGCTTCAAATCAGAAATATTTTCCAGGAACATACCCGTGACACAGGAAAAGAAATAGACACCAAATTGATTACTGAAATTGTGGAATCGGAAAACACGGAACTGGTGCTTAAAGCCGGGGTTAAAGATTTCCTGATTTCCAATCAATTTGTTTCAAAAATCTTTGCTCAAGTTGCTGATGACCCGGATGTGATGCAGGTCTATGATGACTTGTTTTCTGAAGAGGGAAGTGAGGTCTATGTCAAACCCATCAGCCTCTATTTTAAAGAATTTGAAAATGAGGAAATCAGTTTTGCTGATTGTATGCTTGCGGCACAACAAAGATCAGAAGTCTGTTTTGGAGTTAAAATCCGTGCAGAAGAGTTTGATTCCTCAAAATCTTTTGGAATTTATTTAATCCCCAATAAAAACACGAACTACCGTTTCCAGCCTGGTGATTCGCTGATCACACTCGCCGAAGATGAAAGTTAGGAGATTTTCAGGCGCTTGCGATGGTGTGATAAATTCCTGATTCTTCCGAAATCAATTGTCTGGGGTCAATCTCGATCATGATCCCTCCCGGAAGGGATTCAATCCCAACCCGGAGCATTCTCTGATGGACTTCATCAACCGTCCCCTTAAGTCCTTTCAAAGGTCCTTCGCGAACCATTACTTTCTCTCCGACACTAAATTCCGGAGCTTCAAAACATTCCCCAACATGCTTTTCAAGTAGCATGATGTTATCAATTTCTTCATTTGGAATCGTTTTGGGCCCCTGACTGTTTTTTAAAATTTCTACCACTCCAAGAGTTTTCAAGACCTCCAAATGTAAAGTGGCATCAAGTTGAAGGCGTATGAAAAGATACCCTTTGAAAATCGGTTTGGTCAGTACCTTATGCCTGTCTTTCCGCTGACTCACCGCCTGATAAGTTGGCATCAGGAGTTCAAAACCTTTCTGGCTTAATCCGTGTCTTGCTAATTCCTCAGCTTGCGACCTTGTACGAACGGCGTACCAATTTAAATTTCGGGAATATCGCATAATAAAACTTTTGTTTTCATGGTCTTAACCAGTCAAACTAGAATCTAATCCAATATGAAGCAAGTGCAAAGTTCAATAATTGAACATAAATCTCTTGGTGAGATTATGTGTGCTTTATTACATAGAGCCAAATATCGTTTAACAACATAACATCACAGCAAATTGAAACCATGAATAGATGGATCTTGATCTTATTTTCGATCTTCATTTTATCGGCATGTACCGAAGAATCACGGAACCAAATGTTTAAACAGGCAGACAATCTGCTCGGGAAAGACCTTCGTGTGTCTTATGTGGCAGATAACGGAAACATTGTTAAAACCTGGACGGTTCGGGACGGCAAAGTTACCAGCGAAAAGGATTCTTCCGGAAATGCAGTCGGCTACTATTATTTTTGGAGCAACGAAACAGGATATGTTCAAATTCCTGTGATGCGGACCATCATTGAAGAAATCAAACAGTAAACTGGATTCATGAAAAATCTTCCTGTCCCTGAAGATGTCCTTAAAGCCGAGAACAGAATCAGAGGACATATTTCTGTAACTCCGGTCCTGACCAGTAATGGTTTGGACAACATTTGCGGATCAGAATTGTTCTTTAAATGTGAAAACTTACAGAAAACCGGTTCCTTCAAATTCAGAGGGGCAAGCAATGCGCTGCAAATGCTTCAAGAAGAAGGCCTTCCCAAATCGGTTGCAACACATTCATCCGGGAATCACGGAGCAGCACTGGCCAGGGCAGCCTCAGAGCGAGGGGTTAACGCTCAAATCGTCATGCCCTTTAATGCTCCGGAAGTAAAACAACAGGCGGTACAAGCATATGGAGGCATCATCACTCACTGTGACTCCAATCTTGAGGCAAGAGAATCGACATTAAAGGATGTTCTAGAGAAACAGGAAGCCGAAGAAGTGCCTCCATATAATGATCCTAGAATCATACCAGGACAGGGAACCGCGGCCTTAGAATTATGCAGAGAAATCAAGGACCTCGATCTAGTGGTAGCTCCAGTCGGAGGAGGAGGGCTTTTGAGCGGAACGGCTTTGGCTCTTCAAACAGAATGGCCTCACATACGATTGATCGGAGCAGAACCACTGAATGCTGATGATGCTAAACGCTCGTTTGAGGCCGGCAAGCTGATTCCCGCAACTCGAACAGACACGATTGCCGATGGATTGAGAACCTCCCTTGGAGATTTGACCTTCGCATTGATTCAAAAATATGTGGAAACGATCCTCACCGTTACAGAAGAACAGATTCTTTCTGCAACCCGATTGATTTGGCAGAGGATGAAAATGGTCGTTGAACCTTCAGGGGCTGTTCCCTTGGCTGTGGTTCTAAACCATCAAGAAGTTTTCAGAGGGAAAAAAGTTGGAGTAATTTTGAGCGGCGGAAATTTCGATCCAGTGTTTTAGCCCATGAATGACTTTAGGGATAAGATTTTGAGGCCCCTAAAAACGCCCTTGAACGACTAAACCTAGTCCACCCTGTAATTTGATTGTTTCCGTCTGCGGTCGGTTGTTATCACTGTTGAGGACACCTAAATCTTCTGAAGTGATGGTTTGAGCATCTTCACTTCCAAAAAACGTCTGTTTGGTACTGAAGTATTCAAATCGAAATACTGCCGTTTCCAAAATCCATTCTAAGCCTAACTTTACAATTTCAACAGGGATTGTGTGACTTGATTCCTGGGTTGTGTTGTAAGTAATGTCTGAATCCGGATCAGATCCACCATCATAAACATTACCATTTTGAAAAGTTTGCTTTACAGCCATCGATCCTGTCATAAGCCCTACTGACCAGTTAAAGCCTTCCTCACCTCCGTCAGAAAAATATACGTTACCTCCATAAAGATAATTCGTATTAATTTTTTGTAAAATGTCCCCAATCTTCTTATTACTATTTTCAAGGGTGAAATTTCTTTGACCAGTACTTGTTCCAAGATCAAATTCAACTCCAAAAAGAGCAGGACTTTTTCTTCCACCAAACAAATATTCTAACACAAGAGAAGTACTGTATAATTGCCCTGAACTGTTTGCTGAAACTTTAGTCTTATCTGAATCTCCTTTTTTTGTCTCATATCCATAATAAACCGTATTGATCATCCTCCCTAATCCAATTCTCCAATTACGCTGCTTTTTCGCTGCAAGCGCTTGATGACTCAATATCAAAACCAGCAATGAAGTAAACAAAAATGATTTCAGGAAAATAGAAAAATTGGTCATATGATTTTAAAAAATTGAGGTAAATAATTTTTTCAGGATCTGACATGCAGAGAGCAAGCCAGAACAAAATATGGATTCTGAAGGGAGGAGAGACCTAACTCAAAACCGTGTGATTATCAAATATTCACATCCGGAAGACACCATAATTAGAGTCAGTTGCATGCTCAGTGGCCTGCAGGGACAAAACCAGTCCCAAAACTCTTCTGGTTTCCAAAGGATCAAGAATTCCGTCATCCCAAAGCCTTCCCGTTGCATAATAAGGATGACCTTGATTTTCATACTGTTCTCTAATCTCTTTCTTGAAAGATTCTTCATCCTCAGCAGACCATTTGGTGTTTTTTTCTCCAAGTTTATCACGTTTGACCTGGGAGAGAACGGAAGCCGCCTGCTCGCCGCCCATCACCGATATTCTTGCATTAGGCCAGGTCCAGAGCATTCTAGGACTATAGGCTCTACCGCACATGCCATAGTTTCCGGCACCGTGGGAACCACCAATGATGATCGTATATTTGGGTACATTGACACAGGACACGGCCATGACCATCTTTGCACCGTCCTTTGCAATCCCGCCATGCTCATATTCTTTCCCAACCATGAAACCACTGATATTTTGAAGAAACAACAGCGGGATATTTCTCTGACCACATAACTCGATAAAGTGTGCACCTTTAAGGGCTGATTCTGAAAAAAGAATGCCGTTATTTGCTACAATTCCAACCCTATAGCCATGGATTTTTGCAAAAGCGGTAATCAAAGTAGTCCCATAGAGACTTTTGAATTCCTGCATTTCTGATCCATCGACCAGTCTAGCGATCACTTCACGAACATCATAACTCTGGCGTGAATCCGAAGGCAGGATCCCATATAATTCGTTCATCGAATAAAGAGGGGGGTTAATTTCTTCAAGTATGCTTCCAGTTTTCGTGGTCTGGATGTCTGTTCCTGAAATAATGTTTCGGGCAATTTCAAGAGCATGAGAATCATCCCTAGCAAGATGATCTACCACTCCAGAAATTTTCGCATGAACCTCTCCCCCTCCCAATTCTTCTGAACTCACCTCCACACCTGTGGCTGCCTTGACCAAAGGAGGCCCTCCAAGGAAAATAGTCCCCTGGTTCTCAACAATCACTGACTCATCGCACATTGCGGGCACGTAGGCTCCCCCTGCAGTACACGATCCCAGAACTACTGCAATCTGGGGGATTCCCTTTGCAGACAGTTTCGCTTGATTGAAAAAAATCCTTGCAATCTCTTGAGCTCTCAGGTGTTTCTTGACCGTCAGCGGGTAATAGGTGCCGCCTTTGACGGTGGCATCATTGGCCACTACCATCACCTCTCTTCCTCCCACTCGGCCAATCCCGCAGATGATCCCTGCTGCGGGAACTTCATTTTCATAAAGCCCAAAAGCAGCCATCGGAGAAATTTCTAGAAAGGGTGACCCCGAATCCAGGAGCCGATTGACCCTTTCACGAGGAAGAAGTTTCCCCCTTGATTGATGGAGTTGCCTAGAAAACTCCTTCCCTCCCTCAGAGACCTTCGCCAAATCGTTCTTGAGTTGTTGTGCAAGATTTTGATGATACTGGAAATTATTTTTGAATCCTTCAGTATCTGGATCAATTTTAGATTTGAAAACCTTCATGTTTTGAACTTTCAAATGTTTATGTGATGCATTTTCAGAGTTTTGATAAGAGCTCATAGATAATTTATCTTTTTACCACAGAATATCTTGTACCTTCACGGGAATTTATGCAAAAAAGTTTATGATCAAATAAAATCAAGGGTTACATGAGAAAACAGGACGAAACCATGAAAGTGATTTACTATTCATGGGAAGAGTCGATCCAGGATCTTCATGAACTGGTTCGACAAATGTCAATTGATCGTTTCCGCCCCCAAGTGATTGTTGGAATAAGCCGGGGTGGACTTCCACCAGCAGTCATGCTCAGTGCTTATTACGACATCCCCCTAAAACCACTGAAAGCAAGTTTGCGGCATTTTCCTCAATGGGAGGAATACATGCCTTATCCCACGGATCAGGACATTCTAATCGTTGATGATATCTGTGACAGCGGGGCCACTTTCACCAAGATCCGTGATGATATCTTGACTCATACCAAAGTGGATGATGGCCCTAATGTCCGATTTGCCTCCCTCTATTCAAATGCGGATCAGGAATTTACACCGGATTACTATGTTCGTGAGCTGAATCAAAATCAGCAGCAGGTTTGGATCGAATTTCCCTGGAAAGTATGGTGGAAAACTGGAATGCGTCTACCTTGAAAAACAATCTCGGAACCAAGATTTTCTATAAATCAAAGCCATGAGCAGTCTTAGTTCACAAGGATTTTTCATGCCCGCGGAATGGCATCCCCATGATTGTTGCTGGATGGGTTGGCCTTGCCGTATTAAAACATGGGGAGAAAGGATGTATGAGGCCAAGCTGGCTTATGCCGAGATAGCCCAAGCAATCAACCAGTTTGAACCAGTCAAAATGACTGCCCGTCCGGAAGATGCTGAAGAAGCACGCAAGATGTGCGGGACTCAAATCGAAATCGTTCCCTTACCGATGGACGATTCCTGGACCCGTGACAGTGGTCCAACATTCATTATTGACCGGAAAGGGAAATTAGCTGGAATCGACTGGGAATTCAACCAGTGGGGTGCAGATTATCCGGACTGTGAAGACGATGCTGATTTTGCCCGAGCACTTCTGAATCATATATCCGTAGAGCACTTCAAGGCTCCATTTGTCCTTGAGGGAGGTTCGATTCATGTCGATGGTGATGGCACTTTAATGACCACAGAACAGTGTCTGCTCCATCCAAACCGAAATCCCGAACTTGACCAGGAGGAGATAGAACAACTACTCCGTGAACATCTGAATGTTCATAACATCATTTGGCTTGGGGAAGGATTGATGGATGACGAAACCGACGGTCACGTTGACAACCTGGCATGTTTCATCAAACCGGGAGCAGTCATGGCTTTAATCAGTAGCGATCCGGAAGATGAAAACTATGACGTGTTGCAGGACAATCTACTCCGACTCAAGCATGCCAAAGATGCTCGTGAAAGAAGTCTTGAAATTATTACTGTCGAACAACCTGAAGCCCGATGGAAAGAAGATGAACGCCTGGCTCAGTCTTACATTAATTTTTATCTGCCGAACAAAGGAATCGTGATGCCGGCATTCAATGATCCAGTTCATGACAATCAGGCAAGGGAAATTTTTGAAAAGGTTTTCCCTGACAGAGAAATCATTCAGTTGGATGCCCAGGAAATTGTAATGGGTGGTGGTGGGATACACTGTATCACCCAACAACAACCCAAGGCTTTAGTTATTAGCTAATCACCACTATCACTAAACTGATTCTTTGACCAATGAGCCGTAACCTTACCATTGCCGTCACGCAAATGGCATGTACTCCGGACTTTGAAGAAAACAGAGACCGTGCTGAAAAATTGATCCGAGACGCTGCTTCAAAAGGTGCTCAAGTCATCCTGCTTCAGGAGCTTTTTGAAGGTCCTTATTTTTGTAAAGACCAAAATCCTGATTATTTCAATTGGGCACAACCTGCGGAAAACCATCCTTTGCTGGAACGGTTTTCAACTCTTGCAAAAGAATTGGAGGTCGTCCTACCTGTCAGTTTTTTTGAATCGGTAGAAAATGTTTTTTTCAACTCATTGGCACTTCTCGACTCTGATGGAGGTTGTCAGGGAATTTATAGAAAGTCCCATATCCCCGATGGACCGGGCTACCAGGAAAAATTTTATTTCACTCCCGGCAACACCGGCTTTAAAATCTGGGAGACCCGATATGGCAAACTAGGCGTAGGCATCTGCTGGGACCAGTGGTTCCCTGAAGCGGCGAGGGCGATGGCCCTTCAGGGTGCGGAAATCCTGCTCTATCCAACAGCCATCGGTTCAGAACCCCAAGCTCCCGAAATGGATACCAGTTCACACTGGCAAAGGGTGATGCAGGGCCATGCAGCAGCAAATCTGATCCCTGTTGCTGCATCTAACCGAATCGGTTACGAGGAAGGCACCGATGCATCAATTACCTTCTACGGCAGTTCTTTTATTTGCGGACCGACCGGTGAGATCGTGGTGCAAGCTGGTAAAAATGAAGAAAATGTTTTAACTGCAACAT
>LUMN01000230.1_pt1 | contig 11078 bp, 15 predicted proteins | sample 729991 | NCBI WGS metagenome assembly LUMN01 (sample SAMN03860262, study PRJNA289734) | marine metagenome | biome: seawater column; feature: ocean; material: water; isolation source: Red Sea water column Station 22 - depth 25m | place: Saudi Arabia: Red Sea | collected 2011-10-15 | depth 25 m
TAGTACTACAGGGAAAACTCTAGCAGAAGTTTCATTTGTTTTATTAATAACATACTGGTCGTAATCTTTAGCATCTAATCCTAATGAAGCGTAGAAATCTTTCTTGATTCCCAGATCCCTTGCATACATAGTTGCAAATACAGCAAGTAAGAAAAACCTAGACCATAACTTGGATGTTAATGGAAGATTGTTCAAAAAGTATCTAAATCTATGGAAATAGTCAAATAGTGGATGTGTAAAGGTAGAGCCCCCAATGGTAATTTTTTGGCTTAATGATTTAACGGTACGTGGTTGTGCTTTCATTAATGCGTCAAAGAAATCCCCATGTCTATTTTCATCTTGACACCAATTTTCAAAGTAATTAAATAGTGGAAAAATTTTGCTATCAGGGTTCTTTTCGAGATGCCTATAAATTGCTATGTATCTCCAATAACCTATTTTTTCGGATAAATAAGTAGCGTAAAAAATACTTCTTGGAGGGAAATAAGTGTAATCTTTATTGGCTGTTAAAAAACCTAAATCTAACTGAAGTCCAAAGTCACTCATTGATTTATTTAAAAAACCTGCATGTCTTGCTTCATCTCTGGCCATATGAGCAAAACATTCAGCAAGTAGAGGGTTTTTGACTTTAATTCTCTTACTAAGTTCCTTATAAAGTAAAAAACCTGAAAATTCTGAAGTACAACTTCCCTCGAGAAAATCAACAAAAAGCTCTCTTGTCTCAGGATCTAATTTTTCTGCAGCGCCTTCAAATTCACTATTTCTTACAAAATGATGTCTATTGTAATCTTTCCTAAATTCCTCACATATAGCTTCCAATTCCTCCTCGTTTATTGATAAATCCATATTTTCCATAGCCTCAAAGTCTGTTGTATAGAATCTTGGGGACAAAATTGTTTCTTTTGCTGGTATCTTTCCATTATTAATATCTTTTTTATTTTTTGATTCAACAGTTGATTGAGCCATTTTTTATTCGGTTTATTAATACTATTATTTACTATGATTTGTATTTTCGAGGGAAAAGTTAACTTGGTGTTATTGTTTTTCTAATTAACTCCTATTAACTTTTGCCCATTCAATCTTTGAAGTACTCTTGAAATTATTAATTTTAGGGTAATTCTTTTTTCGTCAATAAGAAAGGATTCAATAATACTGGGTTGTTGATTAGGTTTTGATAAAGAAATACTTTTTAATGAACTAATGTCATCCTTCTCGAAGGATAACCAAAAGTTACATGTATCTTTAATTTCACAATTTATTACCCAACATTTATCTCCAGCAATAGGTCTATTTGTGTTAGTGAGGTTAATATTGTTTATTTCTAATCCTCTTTGATTAATTTCCTCAGTAAGTGAAGGAATTAGGTGCATGTTAATAAATTCTTGGAAAGGCTTTTTCTCTACTGGGAGTTCTTTTTTTGGTTTTGTTATAGGTTTTTCGGGAGTATTAATTTCATTTTTTATAACAACTTTAGTAGCAGAATCACCATTATTTATATCCATATTGATAACTTTTTCTGATTTAGGTCCTTTTATTTCCTCAGAGTTTGATTTAGTAGTGTTGTCAGATATTTCTTTATTAACTTCATTATTTTTGTCTAAATTTTCTTCCATAAAAAAAACTATTTATTCCATTATAAATTAAAAAAACATTTTTTAATTAATTTATTTTTCTACCAATCATTATCAGCATTATCCCAGTCATCTTTAATATCTTGATTTGAATAACTTTGATCTTTTTTAAAATTATTATCATTCATATTTTTGACTACTCTGTAATTAACAGAAATCGTTGGTTGAGTTTCTCTAATATCCCTTTTAAAGTATCTAAATGAAGTCTTCTGATTATTATTTGTATATAATAAAATTTGAAAAATAATTATTAAAAAAAGAGTTAAAAGTAAATATTTTTTCTTAAACATAATTATAAAAAGTTATCTTAAATTTATTTTGGTTGATATTTCCATAATATATTTTGTGAAAATTTATTTATGTTAATTCTAAATCAATTTGATATTTAAGAATATCGACTTTTATTATTTTTACTTCTATTGCATCTCCAACTTTATATGATTTTTTAGATTTTCTTCCAATCAATAGATTTTGCCTTGACCTGTATTCATACCAATCATTATTAAGAGTGCTTACGTGTACTAAACCCTCTACATTTAGTTCTGATATCTCAACAAAGAAACCATATGTTTGCACTGATAAAATAAACCCACTATAAATATTACCTAGTAATTTTTCTGCTTTTCTTACTTTTTTTATATTTATCATATTAGATTTATATTGGTTAACTTTGTACTTGAATTCATTAAGTTTATCTATCACAAACTTGTTAAATAATATTTCTAGATTTTTTGAAATTGATGAATTAAATATATCCCAATTTACTAGGTCTAATGAATTACTTTCCGATATATTGATTGCATCAATATTATTTTTCTTTGATTTCTTACCATTTATTATCATATTAAAAATACAGTACTGATTTATAAGATTTGTGAAGTCAAATCCAGGAATTGTCCATGGAGAAATAAATAATTTTTCTGATTCATCATTATCAGGATCTTTAGATATCAACCTTATTTCATTGTCCTTAAATTCATTAATTAGAAGTTTATGTAAGATTCTTTTTTTATTATCATCGCCACATAATTTAATTACTTGACTAAATGTCAAATTGCCATCTTCATTAAGCTCTACATCATTATCAATAAATTCTGAATATTTGATAATTTCATTAGCATTAACGTAATCTATTCCATTTGAGATGTATCCTGCACTTTTTAAGCCATATTGATTTGAATGTTTGAACCATATTAAATTAGCTTCATATAGTATTGGTGAAAGGTAAGTTTGGCAATCTTCTTTATTTAATGATTCAAAATATCCTTTTGAATATTCAGCTGGATTGTGAATAAAAAATTCTTCTAGTGCTTCAATCTTATTCAGTGGCGCAGGAATTTCCACCTTACCCTCCAAAAGATGGTTTTCTCTGAATGAACATGAAATTTCTAGTATTTTATCTAAATCGTCGACATATTCCTTTATAGGTTTTAATACCCGAGAGGTTATTCTTGATTTGCTTTTTCTAGATAGAAGCGCGTCAGTATGATCACTTCCAACAATAAGAGTGCATTTTACTAAAGTAAGATGAAATGACCAATCAATTATTTCATTATCACTATTTAAATTGATACAGAGGCTTATTGCTTCATTCTTTTTACCAAATTTAAATTCAGAATCATTTCTTATGGCTTCACCAAGGTAGTTTTGCCAATCATTTAATAAGGGTAATGATTCAAAGCCTTTGAATAATATTTCTAGAGATTTTTTACTATTTAGATCTACTCTTTCTGCAAGATTATTTGTATGTATCCATAATTTAGTATTTTTATTTTTTCCCTGCTCTATTTGAATCATTGGGAGCATTGGAGAATTATTAGAATTCCAACTTTTGAATAAATAAGAGTTTTTATCTGTAAGGTCTATCCTCTCCCTTTGTTCTATTTTTTTTGATTCAATATGATTTAAATCGTATGATTTAACGATATTGCTTTTAGATAAAACAAAGTCTGTATCATAGTCTTCATTATTGTTTAGTTTTAGTTCTTGTATCACATGACCTAGTCCTTCTTCTTGACCTATGGGGAATCTATCAATCTCAACTTTTACTATATTCTTATTGTCTGGATTGAAAGTGTATTTTTTATTCTCTTTTGGAAGTTTAATTTTAGAAAGGATCCTATCGTCTATTGGGATTGCATATACATCATTGTTTATTATTTCTACTTTAGAAAGAAGTATTTGATTTGATCTTTCAAGAATACAATCAACTATTCCTTCAGGTGATCTTCTTCTATATCCCTCTTTTATTATCCTTACTAAAACTTTATCTCCATTCCATGCATAGTTAAGTAGATTTTCTTTAATGTAGATATCTTCTTTGTCTTTTCCTCTTACAGCAAAGCAATAGCCTTTGCTACTACATCTTATTTTGGCGACAAGATGATCATTATCCTTTATGCAAGTATATTCATCATTTTCATTTTTATTAATTATTTCAAGTTTTTCTAGAGCTGTTAAAGCAATATCTAATTTATCCTTATCAGATTTCTTTGTTATTTTTAATAATCTGCATAATTTTTTATATTCTAACCCTTCTGACTGATTAAGATTATCAATTATTGAAGATGATGTGAACATGATCTAAATGAAATTATTAATTAATTTAGGGGTATACACTTCATTATTACACCTTATTATCCAAGCTTAAAACTAATTATTTTCTTTCTCTTCTTTTTCTTCTTTTTCGATGGTGAAAGAGTTGATAAAAAGCCTTATACCAATGATGAAAAATGTAATGGACGCTATTGACTTAAGAACTACTTCGGGTAAAAAACTTGAAATAGAACCACCTGTTAAAGCTCCTAGTAAACTTGCAAAAACAAGTGCTGAAGAAGATCCTAGAAAAACTGCTAATGGTTTATTTGAAGTGCCACTTATAGTTAAAGTAGCTAGTTGAGTTTTGTCACCTAATTCAGCTATGAAAACGGTTAGAAATGTTGATAGTAATAAACTTAAAACCATTTATAAATAATTTTTGAATGTTTCATAAGCTAAAAATATACTTATCAATATCATTAAAGTACCAGTAGATAAAGCAAATTTGCTAGGAGATATTTTTTTTGATACCCATTTACCAATAAGAACTCCTACTATGCTAGAGCTTATTAATGCTAGAGAACTTCCAAGAAAAACAACTATTGGCCTGCCCGATTCAGCAGAAAGCATTAATGTGGCTATCTGAGTTTTATCGCCAAGTTCAGCAATAAAAATTGTTGTAAAAGTCGTTATAAATATTGAAAAAAAACTTTTTTCTAGATTGTTTTCTTTTTTTTCTAATTTACTATTCATTTTCCTGAAACAGCAATTCTAAAAGTTTTCATCTCTTTACTTTGGTATCCATAATTTGATGAAATATGTTGTTTGCAGCAATCTATTAAAAATTTATCACCAGATTTCAAATATCCTTTAAATGAAGTTGAAAATTCACTTACACGGCAAAAATGTGGTCTGGTTTCATAAATTAAGCATTTTTTATTTTCTCTGTCCAGGTTTTTACACCAACCGTCTTTAGCCGTCATCGAATTTATCAAAGCTATATCTTCTTTGTTAAGTTTGTTAGCCAAATCGCTTCTTTCGTTCAAGTCGAATTTACAACAAGCTCCACAATTTTCTATACATGTCCATGATTTCATAATTTAATTCAATCTTGTAACGTATCAGTACAGTTTCGTCATTTATTTGTAAAAATAGTATCACAAAACATATTCATTAATCATGGCAACACTTATTCCTTTGGCTGTAGTTGCGTTAGCAGGACCAGCAATAATTGCTCTTGTATTTTACCGTAAATAAAAGAAATTCTTTTTGGTGACTTATCTGGAGGGTGTTTATTGGGATTTAGATGGTACCATCGCAAATACTGAATTAGAGGCCCATTTACCTGCTTTTAATAATGCTTTTAATGACCTTGGTATTGATTGGAATTGGGATACTAATACATATATAAAACTTCTGAAGATAAATGGGGGCAAAAATAGGATTGCTTATTACGCTAAATCTAATAATGATAATTTCTCAGAAGATTTAATTCTCAAAATTCATGAAACAAAGCAGTTTCATTATTTAGAAATTATAAAAAAAAATTGCGTTAGTTTAAAAACTGGTGTTTTTAGATTAATAAATGAATTACATAGAAAAAAAGTAAGACAATTTATTGTTACTTCAAGTTCAAGAATTCAAGTCAATCTACTTGTTGATTATCTTTTTAATGGCTTCAACCCTTTTGAGTTCATTATTTCAAGCGAAGACGTTGAATTAAAGAAACCAAATCCATTACCATATTTAAAGGCAATCCAATTAAGTGGTATAAACAAAAACAACTCAATTGTTTTTGAAGACTCCAATCCAGGATTGAAATCTTCCTTGGCAGCTAACTTGCCAACAATTTTTGTTCCTTCAAATATCCCAATTGTTCTTGAGGAAAATATTAAATTAGATTGTATTTTAGACAGTCTTGGTGATCAGAATAATGTGGCAAATGTAATTAAAGGCCCTAAACTAAAAAAATCATATGTTGACTATAACTTTCTAAGTGATTATTTAGTGTCTTTTAGTAATGCAAAAAACTAATTTTTCAAGAATTACCTACCAGTTAAATAATTTATTTTTTGGTTTTCTAAGTGATACTTGGAGAACAAAATCTATTGGTCTAATTTCTGTTTTGACAGGTTATTTTTTGTTCGCAAATTTTATTACAAAATTTATATCTGAAGGTAAAAATGAGTTGATAATGGTCCCAATAATTATTATTTTTATTGAAATCATTATAAGAATTAAACCTGCCGCAAGTTCAAAATTTTATTATCTATGGACCGTAGTTGATAAATTAAGAATTGGTGCAATTTATGCCGTTATACTTGAAGCATTTAAATTAGGATCTTAAAAGCTACTCTTCTTCTTCTTCAATAGGATAAACAAATCCTTGAGCTTTCCCAGTTAAAACTGATTTACCTAAAGATATAGCTTTTTGAGCTGCTATTGCTGCTTTTCCTTTCCAAACAGCGTGCCTTTGGTTCCTTTTGCTCTTTGATTTTTTCTTCTTTGGTACAGCCATTCTGTTTCTTTATTTCCATATAATAATATAACCTTTAACTGGTTATCTCCAAAACTTTTGAGTATATTTTGTTTATATACGTCAATTTTTTAAATAAGCATATATGCTTTATTAATCACTTATAAAGATTAGTGTTTAGATCAAAATTCTCATATTCAGATTCTAAATCAAGTTATTCGGATCTTCTAGAAGATATAGAGACGGGGAAAATAGAATCAATATTTTTCTATCCAAGGCAGAGAGAAATTGATGTTCTGTATAAAAATGGCGATAAATTTAAAATACCTATCCTTTACAACGATCAATTAATCCTTGAAAAGGCTACTGAAAATAAGGTAGATCTAACTATTAACAATAGTAGAAAAGAAGCCTCAGCTGCTAATTCATTTGCTTCAATAAGTCTTTTCCTGATTTTCATATTAGCTATAGTCTTAATCTTGAGGAGTACATCAAAATTGGCTTCCAGAGCTTTTGGTTTTACCAAAAATCAAGCTAAATTTGTAACTATTGATGATGTAGAAACGAGATTCGATGATGTAGCTGGCGTCCCTGAAGCCGCTGAGGAATTAAAAGAGGTAATAACATTTTTGAAAGAACCAAAGAAATTTGAAAATCTTGGAGCAAAAGTTCCTAAGGGAGTTCTTCTAATAGGCCCACCAGGAACAGGTAAAACATTATTAGCTAAAGCAATTGCTGGTGAATCAGGAGTGCCTTTTCTCTCAATATCGGCATCAGAGTTTGTAGAACTTTTTGTTGGTGTTGGAGCAAGCCGAGTTCGTGATCTGTTCTCTAAGGCTAAGGAAAAATCTCCTTGTATAATTTTCATTGATGAAATTGATTCCATTGGTAGGCAAAGAGGGTCTGGGATCGGAGGTGGAAATGATGAAAGAGAACAAACCCTTAATCAGCTTCTAACTGAATTAGATGGTTTTGCTGATAATTCTGGGATTATTGTTTTAGCAGCAACAAATAGACCAGATATTTTGGATGCAGCATTATTAAGACCAGGTAGATTTGATAGGAAAATTGAAGTAATGCTTCCAGATTTAGATGGAAGAAAAAAAATTCTTTCAGTTCACTCACTTTCCAAACCACTTTCAAGCGAAGTTGACTTAGGATATTGGGCTTCTAGAACAGTTGGATTTTCGGGAGCAGATCTTGCAAACTTGATGAACGAGAGTGCTATTCACTGTGCAAGAGACGAATCTAAATTAATCAGTGATCTTCATATAGAAAATGCTCTTGATAAAATTACCATTGGCCTGAGAAGCTCATTAATAACTTCTCCTAATATGAAAAAAATTATTGCTTATAACGAAGTAGGTAGAGCAATTGTATCTGCTGTGAGAAATGGAATTGAATCAGTTGATAAAATTACGATTTTACCTAGATCTGGATCTATAGGAGGATATACAAAAATATGCCCTGACGAAGATGTAATTTCTAGTGGATTGATTTCAAAAAAATTATTATTTTCAAAAATTGAAATTGCTCTAGCTGGAAGAGCAGCAGAAACGATAGTTTTTGGTGAAGGTGAAATTACACAATGCTCCATGAATGATATCTCTTATGCGACAAATATCGTAAGGGAAATGGTTACAAAATATGGATTTTCAATTATTGGTCCAATTTCAATGGATTCTGATAATAATGAAATGTATTTAGGAGATGGATTATTTAGAAGAAAGCCTCTCATAGCAGAAAATACCAGTTCTAGAATAGATAATGAAATCATAAATATTTCTAAAATTTCATTAAATAATTCAATAAAAATATTGAAAAAAAATAGAGTCTTACTAGATAAATTAGTTGATATACTTTTAAATCAAGAAACTATAGATAAAAAAGTTTTTAAATTAACAACTTCTAAATTGTTGAAAGTTTGATTTAATTGCTTTAAATTAAAAAAAATATTTTCTTGATAATTAAAAACAATACAACGAAGTTATTAGTTACACTTTCATTTTTACTTATTCTTCCATTTGTACAAAAACAATGGTTTAATTTGTATTCACTCAATATTAATGATATTTCCTTTTATTCAATCCTTTACTATTTGAGCGGAGCAATATGTCCATCTTTGGTGTATATAAACTCTTTAAAAAACTATACATACTATAGTTTTACAAAGGATAAAATCCATAGTAAAAAAATAATTAAAGGAAAAAGATTATTATTCTTAGTAGCAATAAATTTAATATTTCTCTCTTACTTAATAGCTGATTATATATATATAAATTTTGATCTTATAATTAATTTATTTCTTGAAGGAATTAATGTACCAAAACCGGATATTCCACAGTTAAGTTTTTTCATATTTTTAATTTCTATCCTATTAATTTTTAAGAAATCTAGGTTTCTTTTAAAAAAAATAATATTGGTAAATTTTATTTTGATTTCTCTCTATCTTTGGCATCTTCAAATTATTAATATTAGTGTTGATGATCAGTTTCATATTTATAGATATTTTGGTTTAAATGACTTAAATTTAATTAATCTTTTTATCCTAGTCGCCATAGAAATTTCTTTTTATACGTGGTCCTTTTTATCATATAAAACTAATTTGAGCGATTGGATCGTGCCCAAACCTCAAAAAGGGGATTTTATCCCCTTTTTGAATATATTTATTTTTTATTTTTTTATAATTATTTACTACTCAATACTTACTTAAATGTTTCTAATCCTTCTATAGCGCAGAAAAATATTCCTTACTACCTTTGGGGTCCTCTAACATTGTTTTCTCCCCGGGGGTCCAGTTTGCTGGACATACTTCATCGGGGTTTGCCGCAACGTATTGATAACCTTGAAGAATCCTTAGCGTTTCATCAACATTTCTACCTACAGGAGCCTTGTTAACAGTCGTATGCATAACTACTCCTTCGGGATTGATAAGAAATAAACCTCTATCAGCCTCCCCATCATCATTTAGAACATTGTAAGCCTGGCAAATTTCTCTTTTTAAGTCAGAAACTAACGGATAGTTAATATCACCTATACCACCTTCATTTCTTGGGGTTTGTATCCAAGCCAAATGACAGTGTTTGCTATCAACTGATACCCCAAGTATTTCCGTATTAAGTGCCGAGAAATCTTGGTATCTATCACTAAATGCAGTGATTTCAGTTGGACATACAAATGTAAAATCTAGTGGGTAAAAGAATAGAACAACCCATTTACCTCTTAGACCTGAAAGTGTAATCTCCTTAAACTCTTGATCATATACTGCTGTAGCACTAAAGTCTGGTGCTTCTTGGCCAACTCTTAAGCTCATGAAAAAATTTGTCCTTATTTAAATTATGTATGGTCTGAATGACCGTAATAAGTATTATAATTTTATTAATAATGAATTAGCAAGTTTTTTTTTAATTCAATGAAATGGCATTATTCCTTTACTAGGAAATTTACAATTTTGAATCACAATAAACTTTTAAAAAATCTCAAAAAGGAGTTAATTAAATATCCCATTAACAGGCTTGACAATAAAAATTCGAATTAAAAGAAATTTTATTTTATTTAAGATTCCTTAAAATTTAACTCTCTATAATTAGAAATATTCTTTTTAATATTTTTAATTATGGCTAAATATATTGAAAGACTAAAGGAAAAAGTTAAAATAAAAAAATTTGATTCTAATCAGCCAATTGGAGCTTGGATTTTCGTTGTAATTTTGAATATAGTTGGATTTGCGGGTTATTTTTACTTAAAGGTAAATCATATACAACTAGGTAGTTAAAAACTTATCTTATTTCCTTCTTAATTGAGCGACAAAAATTTTTTAGTCTTTCATTTCTCGTTAAGTCAGGTAAAGTCCAAATTGATTCTGTCTCAGGTAATGGATCTTTGCTCCATTCTTTGAATTCTTCCATTATCGAAGCATTATTTAATTTTGATGTATACTTTTTTCGTTTTTTTAAATATTTTCTTATCACTGTAAGATTTGCCTTAATATATTCCCTCATAAAAAATAATTAGTCTTATATTAATTTATCATTTAGGAAGTTCTTATTTAAAGAAAAGATTAATTAGACATTTTGAACTGCTTGAAAAAGTCCAAACGAATAACCTCCTATTAGAATCCAGCCAAGTACGCTTGATATTATTGTAGATCTTCTATTATGTCTCCTTAAAGCTGATTCAATCATTTCATTAACTTCATCTCTATTAAGGTATTCTTTCTTGGAGTTTTTTTTCATTTTTTTCTTTTTACAATAAACGAATTTATAAGAAAGTGAGCTTAAGATATTTACTTACAAGTAAGAGTTTTAGTTTTGATGATTTTATAAATATTTTTTATATTAAGCATAAAAAATATAATGAAATTTTTAAAATTTTAATATAAAGTATTTCAATTGAAGGATAATAGCTTTTTATACAAATAATGAATATTAATG
>LUMN01000553.1_pt1 | contig 11034 bp, 13 predicted proteins | sample 729991 | NCBI WGS metagenome assembly LUMN01 (sample SAMN03860262, study PRJNA289734) | marine metagenome | biome: seawater column; feature: ocean; material: water; isolation source: Red Sea water column Station 22 - depth 25m | place: Saudi Arabia: Red Sea | collected 2011-10-15 | depth 25 m
ATATTGGATGAAGCTTTTTCTCTTCTGATGTGTTGTTCCCTAGCTCTTAAAGTCATAACATAAGATTTATTTCGATCTTTATCTCTAGACTCACCTATTAATCTTCCTGGAACTAATCGAGCAAACTCTTTTTTTGTAGCAAACCAACCAACTGTTGGACCACCAAAAGATAACGGAGATCCTAATGATTGTCCCTCCGCAACAATAATGTCAAAACCCATTTGTCCGGGTGTAGTAAGTACTCCCAACATTGAAGGATCAACATAACAAATAGTTACAAGACCTTTTTCTTTTGCACGTTCAACAAGTACAGTTAAATCTTGACATGAACCTTCGTAGTGAGGGTAAGAAACTACAAATGCAGCCTGAGATTCATCAAATTCAAAATTTGTTGGAAATAAATAGTTATCTAATTCTATATAATCTAAATTGAATTTATTTCTATCAATTAATGTATTAATAACTTCTTTACTGTTTGGATTTAAACCCGATGATATAACAACTCCATCACGTTTTGTTTTGTTAATTGCAACTGAGATCGCTTCAGCTATAGAAGTAGCACCATCATACAATGAAGCATTAGCTAACTCCATATCTGTTAAATCACAGACTAAAGATTGAAATTCAAATAAAACTTGTAGAATCCCTTGAGATATTTCTGCTTGATATGGAGTATATGATGTCATAAATTCGCGTCAGGAATATGAGTAAACAGATCATCTAATGAATTAATTTTTAACTCATCGAACATCTTTTTTAAATCTAACTCAGAATGTGGTACAAACATTAACTTAAAAACCTCTTATTAACTATATTGCCTTCTATTAAATTACCACGAATATCAAACTCTATTAAATCGTGAGAGGGCATATTTTCAAATAATATAAAGCCAATACTTTTATTTAATACTGGGGAGAAGTTACCAGAAGTAACTAAACCCTTAGTTTCTCCAGCAATACCAACAGTTTCTGTTCTTGCTATCTTTCTTGAGTCAATTGTAAATTTCTTTAATACTTTATGGCTTTCACCCGACAATTGATCATTTATTCTATTTGAACCTAAATACTCATTTTTATTAGTAATTGTCCAATTTAGAGATGCCTCAACAGGTGTGATATCTTCTGTTAGTTCAAAACCATATAATGGAAGTGATGCCTCTAGCCTGAGTGTATCTCTAGAACCTAATCCACAAGGTTTTACACCTTTTTCTGTTAAGAAAGTTAATAATGACTCTGCGTCCTCATTATTTGCCATAATTTCGACTCCATCTTCTCCCGTATAACCTGTTCGAGCGTAAAGAAAGCTTTCTGTAAAATTTGTTGAAAACTTATCTGGAATCTCAAATCTATCTTGAATTAATTCAATAGTATCTGGTCCCTGTACGGCTATAAGAACAGTGTCTGGTGATTTATCAATAAACTCTACATTGTGTGCAACTAAGTGAGATTTGATCTTTTCTAAGTTAGATGCATTTGGAATCAGTATGATCTTATCATCAAATTTCCAAAAAATAACATCGTCAAGAGCATTGCCATCTGCGTTTGTAAAGATAGAATAAAGTGCCTTATTAGACGGAATATCGATAATTTCAGAACAAATTAATTTTGATATTTTTTCAATTTCAGAATATTGGATCTCTAAACGACCCATGTGAGATACGTCAAAAAAACCTGATGATGTTCTAACAATATCATGTTCTTTTAAAGTACCTTCATAGGAAAATGGCATTGACCAATCACCAAAATCAATAAATTTAGCTTCCTGAGATAGATGGTATTTATGTAGTTGAGTAGTTTTTTTATCCATTAAGATACAAAAGTTTCATACTCTTGATAAGACATTCCTGAATCATCAACAGTATTTACTTTTGCTTTAAACATCCACCCATCACCGCATGGATCATTATTGATGGTCTCAGGCTCAGTTTCAAGTTGTGAGTTTACATCTGTAATTGTGCAATCCATCGGTGCATATGCATCTGCAACAGTTTTAGTTGCTTCAACTTCAACTACTGCTGCACCCTTTTCAAACTCTTGTCCAACTTCAGGCAATGTTACATAAACAATATCCCCCAACTCGTTTTGAGCAAAATCGGATATACCAACTGTAATTTCGTCATCTTTCATGAGATACCACTCATGAGTTTCTAAATATTTTATATCTGACATATTCTCCTATCTCGGCTTAACCGTTGATAGACCCCCATCAACATGTATAGTTTGACCAGTAACCCATTTTGAGTCTTCTGATAACAACCATTTTACAACAGGAAGTATATCATTAAAATCACCAATTTTTTGTATTGGATACATTGATTTTGATAATTCTCTGGCTTGTTCTGTTGCTAGTAATCGTTGACTCATGTTCGTATCCATAAGTCCCGGTGCAATAACGTTTACTCGGAGATTATCTTTTGCATAAGAAGCCGCAGCTGATCTTGCCATACCTTCTAATCCAGCTTTAGCAGCTGCAATAGCTTCGTGATTAGAAAGTCCTTTAGTTCCAGCAACAGATGAGAAAAAAATAGCAGATCCATTCTTCATACGTCTAGCAAAAGAGCTTAGGAGATAGTAGCTTGAAAAAAGATTTACTCTAAGAACTTCTTCAAACTCTTCAGTCTTAGTTCCGTGTAGAGGTTTTATCAAAATTGAACCTATGCAATTTACAAGACCTTTAATTTCTTTATCATCAGGAATTATTTTAGAAAATTCACGTTGTTCTATGGTGTTAGTTAAGTCAATAAGTGAATACTGGGCATCAATTTCTTTACTTAATGCAGAAAGTTTTTCTTCATTTCTTCCAATTAGATGAACTTCGTTTTCTTTGGCTAATTCTTTTGAAATAGCACTACCTACAACTCCTGTAGCTCCTGCAATAATATAGACCATAATTTATAGTTTAAAAGAATATTATTTAATAGATAAAACGTTTGAAGATGAAATATTGCCAAACCAAGAAGCTGATTTATGAGGTATTCGTTCATATGTTTCCTTATCAACCTCTACTAAACCAAAGTTCATTTGATACCCAAGGTCCCATTCAAAATTATCTAACAATGACCAATACAGATAACCAATTACATTATTATGTTCTGCTTGAAATCCGTACACATCCTGCAATACAGTAGTTACAAACTCGATTCTCTCATCGTCATTGTCTGTTGCTATTCCATTTTCAGTAATAAAAATTTCTTTATCAGGAAATATTTTATTTAATCTTCTTAAGTTGTATAGAACAGCTTCTGGTCTATATTCATAACCCATTTTTGTTGTACGGGTTTCGCTTGTAATTGCACCATTTCTTCCTGCAAAAATTTGAATAATACGAGGTAATATAAATTTTCTTATAAATCCAATATTTAAAAGTAAAGAATTAAAGATCTTTAAAAAAATATTTTTTGGGTATCTTACGATTGTATATGTTTGTAAACCTATGAAGTCGTCATCTACTGAAGCATCTAAAAATTTATCCTCAAGATGATATTTCAAATATTCCTTTAACTTATTATTATCATCATCTTCCCATTCTTGTAAAGCATGAGTCATACCAACTTTTGCATTTTGATTATATTTTTTTATTGTTTTTAATGCCTTTTTGTGGGCAGACATAATATTCTCTGATGCTTGTATGAATTTTGTTTCATTAGCTATACCTGGAGGGAATTTATTAGTTGAAAAATATCCAAAGAAGGCAAATATTCCTGGCTCATTTATTGTATTAAAATATTCAATTTCATTTGGTAAGTACTCCATTAATTTCTCAACATAATTATCAAAATAATTATCAGCATTTGGGTTGAGCCATGAATCCTTCTTGTATAGCCATTCAGGAGTGGTGAAATGATGAAAAGTAATTATAGGAGTAATGTTGTTTGCAATTAATTTGTTTGCTTTTTCTACATAATGATTAATTGCGTCAGTATCATAATTTCCTTCTGTAGGCTCGATCCTGCTCCATTCTATTGAGAATCTAAAAGCTTTTATACCGAGTTCTTTAAGAAGCTCTATATCTTGGTCTAACATTTCATAATGTTTACATGCTTCATTACATGGTTCTACACAAACAGAATTAGATTTATTTTCCCAAATAGTCCAATCGTTATTGTAAATTCCACCCTCGACCTGATATGATGCCACAGCTGTACCAAAGAGAAATTTATCTGGAAATTTAAGGTCATTCATATAAATAGATAATATAGGCTATTCCAATATAGAAAAGCTGCAAAAGCATTCTTAAGAAATGTTGATAATTTGAAAAATAGCGATTTCCATAAGGTAGATCATTTATCCATACATTTAAATTACCAATATAAATAACAACAAGAAAAACTATCATCAAAATAGCTGCCTCTTTTCTGAATCTTGTAAAAAAGAACAATGGGAGAATTATTTCGATTACACCTGTTGCTAAATGAACAAAACGTGGGAATGGAATAAAATCAGGTACAATTTTGTCGTAAAAAATTGGATTTATAAAATGGTTTATTCCAGCAACTACGAAAAACCCGACATAACCAAGCGTGATAAACTTTATAACCAATTTTTAGCTTTTTCAATTGCTTTATACCAAGATTCAAGAGAGTTAATTCTTGTCTCATTACTCATATTGGGATTCCAAGTCTTTGATGACGTAATATAATTTCCCATTGATGAAAGTGGCAAATCCATGACATAAAGATAACTTGCCACACCAACTCCAAGAGCAGTTATTTCATTAATTTCCTGTGAATGAATAGATTTATCCAATATGTCTGATTGAAATTGCATTAATAGATTGTTTGCAACCATTCCCCCATCTACTTTGAGACTTTCGAAATCAGTATCAAGATCTTTTTCCATACTTTCAAGTAACTCATATGTTTGGAATGCAACAGATTCAAGCACCGCCCTTGCCATGTGTGACTTATTTGAAAATCTTGTTAACCCAAATAAAGAACCTCTTGCTGTTTCGTCCCAATGAGGAGAAAATAATCCAGAGAAAGCAGGTACAAAATATACATCACCGTTATCTTTCTCCAACATCGCTAATGATTCAATTTCTTCACTTTTATCGATAATATTTAGATTATCTCTTAACCATTGGACTGCAGCACCAGCAATTGGAACTGAACCTTCCAAAGCAAACATTGGATCTTCTCCTTCTTTTTGATAAGCAATAGTTGTTAACAATCCATTGTTTGATTTAACAATTTCTTTTCCTGTGTTTGTGAGTGCAAAACAACCCGTACCATATGTATTTTTAACATCACCTTTGTTAATACAGTTTTGTCCAAATAATGCAGCTTGTTGATCTCCTAAAATGGCAGTAACAGGAACACCAGGAATTATCTCCTTCATCTCTCCAAAGTTTGAGAAAGATGGTTTTACCTGTGGTAAAGAGTTGATAGGTATATCTAATTTTTCTAGTAAATCACTGCACCATTCCATATCAAATAAGTCATATAGAAGAGTTCTGGACGCGTTTGTTACATAGTCCGGTTTTTTCAAAAAGACTTGAAAGACTCTCATCAGCAATTAATTCATCACAGATATCCTGTGTTCTTGTATCTTGCCAAACGATAGCGTTATAAAAAGGTTTCCCAGTAGATTTACTCCAAGCAACAGTAGTTTCTCTTTGATTTGTTATACCAATACTTTTAATACTCTCTATCTCTGTATCTTTTGTTACATATTGAATACAAGCTTTTACTGTATCTAATATTTCATAAGGATCGTGTTCAACTGATTTATTGTCTGGAAAGATCTGTTTAAATTCAACTTGATGAGTTGACTTTATGCCACCATCTTGATCAAACAAGATACACCGTGTACTAGTTGTTCCTTGATCAATTGATAAAAAATAATCCATAATTAAATATTAGAAAAAATGTTATGAGTACGCGTCTATATTTATCAATTTAACGCTTCTGTAAGTATCGCTATCGTCTTGAATAATTCTCAAATATTCAATGTCTATATTTTCTTCAAATTCAATATATATAGATTCATTTATACACGTAAAGGTCTTGGAAATGACACTTATTGGATCTTGATAATCAACTCGAGAGTAATTTTCACTTTCTATTTCGTTTGTGACCTTTAAACCACTACTCACATCAACATCTTGAATTCTTAAACGAACAAACCTATTAAATGAAGGAAGTGAGCCAAATATATATATTTCTTCAAATTTACATAACTTGTCATCTGGAGTTGTATAGGTATCAATAATTTCTATTTCTAATTCACGAATATTAAAAATATTTAAATTAACTTTCGTCTCATTGTATTTTTCCAACTCATAAACTCCAAGTTGAACACGTTCTGACTGTTGTGGCCTAATGAATAAAAATGTGTACAAAAGAAAAAAGATATAAACATAAAAAAGAATGTACTTAGGGGGTTTGTATTTCACTAAATACCTAAGACAGCACCAAATGGACCAATTACAGTACCTACAATTGCACCGTAAAGGAATCCATATATAAGTCCTTTTCTTAGATATTTAATAGTTTCAATTTTGAATAGTTCTTCACCAAATTCAGATATTTTAAATGTTTTTCGATATTTATCATTAAAAATATGTTTCATGACAGGATACAAGTAGAAAAGTGCGCCAACACCTATACCTGACAGGAATCCCTGGGCTATTCTTTCTGAAACTATTGTCAACATTATTAAAAATCTAGTTGTATTATCAAATAAACAAGAACGATTTCAAAAATTTTTTATGGACATTACTCAAGACACTAATACGGTATATTTATTTCTCTTTGGGGTTTCAATTCTTGCTTCGTTTATAGACTCAATCGCAGGCGGCGGTGGGCTATTAACTACACCATCTATGTTGTTGGTAGGAATAAATCCATTGACCGTGTTGGGTACAAATAAATTTCAATCTTCGTTTAGTACCTTTACATCATCAAGAAATTACTACGTTAATGGATATCTAACAGATATAAATAAAAATAAATATTTTATATTGTCTTTTATTGGATCATCAGCTGGAACGTTAATGGTTAGTAGGCTTTCAGATGACATATTAAGAACATTGATTCCAATCTTATTAATATCAGTTGCTATATTTTTTGTCCTTAATAGACAGGTCAAAACAGACTTAAGTAATTATATTGTTTTATTAACACCATTGATTTTTCTTATTGGTTTTTATGATGGTTTTTTTGGTCCGGGAACGGGCTCATTTTTTGTAATGTTATTTCTAGTTTTTAAAAATCAAAATTTACTTGAATCAACAGCGACATCGAAATTATTGAACTTTGCTTCTAACTTTGCAGCATTTATCATCTTTGCAGTTCAAGGTTACGTGATCTGGGAACTTGGATTAATTATGGCCGTAGGTGGAATAAGTGGTGCTTATTTAGGTTCGAAATCTGCAATAAAAATTGGTGATAAATTAATTAGACCGATACTAGTTGTTGTATCAATATTGTTATCTCTTAGAATCTTAACTAGCTAGTTCGACAGCTTTTCTAATAACTTCTATATCGTTCTCTCTTTTATATTTATCTAGATCAAGCAGCTGTAGATACACTGACTGAATACCAGCATCCTTCCACATACCAATTGTCTCAGCAATTTCTTCAGGAGTTCCATAAAGATAACTTCTATCTTTCCAGTTTTTAGCAATTTCATCTTTAGGCTGAATGAGAGATTTTGCTGCATCGACTAAAGATTGATCAACTTCGTCTTTTGTAAATCCTACAACAGGTGGACAGGCAGTAGATACTTCAAGTTTTTCTACATCCCTATTATTTTGACTAGCCACGTCATAGAAAAGAGAAATACTGTTTTTTAATACATCTTCAGGTCCTGCGTAAATATTAAATTCATCAGCATATTTACCAGCAAGAGTTGGGGTCTTCTTCTTTCCACCGCCTCCAATAATTATTGGTACTTCGTCTTTAGCGCTTGGAAGTATTGGAACACTATCAAGTTGATAATATTTACCGTTAAATCCATTATTTTCTCCAAACATGGCTTGAGTTAAATACTCAAGTGCCTCGTCTAACATTTCAAACCTCGTTTTAAGATCGGGAAAATTGATACCAAATACTTCATGTTCAATTTCTAACCAACCAGTGCCAACACCTAATCTAAATCTTTTTTTTGCCATCTCATTAATAGTCGTAGCCATTTTAAGAAGAACACTTGGGTGTCTAAATGTAATTGGAGATACTAAAACGGAATATATCATTGACTCTGTATCGCGTACTAAGCCAGCTATTGCGGTTAATAAATCTAATGCTGGTGCTGGTTCATCTTTATCTTTTCGTTGCTTACCAACGATGTAATGATCTGGTAATCCGATACGTTCTATGTTATTACTTTCGCACCATGTTGATAAGTCCAGTAATGTTTGATAGTTACCTCTTGCCTGTAAGTAAATCTTCATACATATATGTTATCACTATGATTTACGTTTAAAATTTGAACCTCAAGATAGCTTGAATCTACAATGTAGCTATGAAAAGAATTTACACCTATGGTCATGAACAAGTCCAAAGAAATATAACTATTGGGGACATCATAGAAAATAAAAAAAATGGTATAAAAATGACACAGGTGACTGCACAAAATAAAGAAGAAGCGGAAATCCTTTCTGACCAAAATATTGACATGATTATCACTGGAAGTGATGCATATGAGGATGTAAGAAGTGGTGCTCCTAATACATTTATTACAGCAGCTTTATTTGCTGGAAGATTTATAACAAAAGAGGATATATTAAAAGGCGCAATAGAAGTAGCAATGAAAGGTGCTGATTCAGTATTAACACCACGTAGTCCAGAAATAGTTGAGATGTTAGCAAATGAAGGTATGCATGTTCAAGGTCATGTAGGTATGGTTCCATCGAATGCTACAAAATTTGGTGGGATAAGGACTGTCGGGAAAACAGTAGATGAAGCACTTAGAGTACTTAAAGATTTAAAAGATCTTGAGAATGCAGGAGCATTTGGAGCTGAAGTCGAATGTGTTGCAGATGACGCTTTGATTGAAATTAGTAAACACACAGATCTTGTATTAAATTCACTCGGAGCAGGTTCTGGTGGTGATGTTATATTTTTATTCTTTGAAGATATTGTTGGTGAAACAAAAAATATAAAAATGCCTAGACACGCAAAATCATGGGGTGATGGAAATAAAATTTTAGATAAATTAAATCAAGAAAGAAGTAAAGCAATCAAAGCATTTAAAACTGATGTACAGAATAGTAACTATCCAAATTCTGAACACACGATATCTATGGATGATGGTGAATTAGATAAGCTAATTAATGAGCTAAATAAAGAATGAGCACAATAATAAAAAGATTTTTTTTATTATTAGGTTTTCATAAATCATATGGCAGACTCTGGGTTTCAAAACGATTTGAGAAAATAATATGGGGATCATTTATTGTCTTAGCATTTTATAGATACTTTAACTAATGTCTAATATCGTAGTTTCACCACATTACCTTTCAACTAATGCAGGAATAAATATTCTCAATAAAGGTGGTAACGCTGTTGATGCAGCAATTGCTACGAATATTGTCCAAGGTGTTGTAGCGCCAGAAACATGTGGAATAGGTGGTGATTTATTTTCACTAATTTGGATTAATGGTGAGAACACTCCTTACTGTTTAGATTCATCAGGATATGCTGGATCAAATGTAGATATTTCAAAATTATCTACACAGGAAAGTATTCCTTTGGATCACCCAATGTCGGTAACTGTTCCAGGAGCTGTTAAAGGCTGGTTTGACATGCATGAACAATTTGGGAAATTAAGTATTGATAAAATTTTTAGACATGCGATTGAGATATGTGATCAAGGTTTCGAAGTTTCAAATGAACTACATCATTCTCTTTCATTACATAAAGATACATTATTTAAACAAGAGTCAGGTACGGAATTATTTCCTAATGGTGAAACACCGAAAATAGGAGCAATGGTTAAAAGAAGCTTGCTTGGTAAAACATTAAAACGTATAAGTACCGATGGTCCTCAATATTTCTATACAGGTTCAGTTGCAGAGAAAATTTCAGAAACGCTTAATCATGTAATTACTGTAGATGATTTGAGATCTTTTAAATCAAGATGGATTAAACCTTTGTCAATAGATGTTTACGGCAAAACAGGATGGGTTACTCCCCCTCATACCCAAAGTTATTTAACACTTGGAACATTAAAAATTTATGAGTTTCTAGAAGATGGATCAGATAATATTGACCTTCATACACTTATTGAGTCGTATAGATCAATTGCATCTCAAAGAGATGAATTAACGTATGACTATGGTGGAAATATAGATGAATTTAATGGACTTGATCTTGAATATCTTAAAGCTATTTCAAAAAACATAGATAAAGATATGACTTCAATATTTAGTCAGCCGGAAGACCGAGGTGGAGGTACTGCATACATGTGTACTAAAGATAATGACGGAAATGCGGTATCACTAATTCAATCAAATTTTCATGGTATAGGTAGCACTATTGGAGTTGGTGATTTTGGATTCTTTTTACATAATAGAGGGGTGGGTTTTAATCTAACTCAAAATCATCCAAATTCATTAAAGGCTGGAAGAAAACCACTTCATACGTTATCTCCAACTATTTGGAGTGTAGATGGAAATCTAGATATGGTCATAGGTACAAGAGGTGGAAGGTATCAACCCCAACTATTGAGTCATTTTATTTTAAAAATTCTTAAAAAAGAAAATTTAGAAAATGCAATGATGTCACCAAGATGGAATATTGATGAATTCGGAAAAGAAACTGTATCTGAAATAAATATTGAACCTGGGCTAGATGAAAAGATTACTGATGAATTACTTAACAAAGGGCATAAGGTTAATCAACTTTCAGAATTGCAAAATAGCTATGGCCCTATATCGGCAATTGTTAAAACTGATGATAGTTGGAAAGCTGCACATGATCCAAGGGTTGACACAGCAAGTTCTATAATTGATTAAATAAAAAAGAGTCCAGTTTCCTGAACTCTTTTTTGAGGTAACAGGCTTATTACCTAATCAAATATTACACAATTAATA
>LUMN01000229.1_pt1 | contig 10970 bp, 10 predicted proteins | sample 729991 | NCBI WGS metagenome assembly LUMN01 (sample SAMN03860262, study PRJNA289734) | marine metagenome | biome: seawater column; feature: ocean; material: water; isolation source: Red Sea water column Station 22 - depth 25m | place: Saudi Arabia: Red Sea | collected 2011-10-15 | depth 25 m
TTTTTCATTATCAATATCTACATAAGTTGCATCCAATCTAATAGGCATTGAGAAATCAACCTGAATAGTTCCGCATTGCCAAACTCTATTAAGACAATCCTTTAACGAGAATTCTATTTTTGGACCATAAAAAGCACCTTCTCCAGGTTGTAGTTCCCATTTTAGATTCTTATTATCGAGAGCTTTGGTTAGAGCCTCTTCTGATTTATCCCAAATCTCTTCACTACCTACCCTTTTTTCAGGACGAGTTGATAATTTGATAATGATTTCATCAAAACCAAAAGTTTTATAAACCTCGAAAACAAGATCTATAAAAGTAGATACCTCTTCTTGAATTTGCTCTTCTGTGCAGAATATGTGTGCATCATCTTGAGTAAAGTTTCTTACTCTCATTAAGCCGTGTAGTGCACCAGAGGGCTCATTTCTGTGACAAGAACCAAATTCAGCAAGACGAATAGGTAAATCCTTATAACTTTTTAAACCTTGATTAAATACTTGAATATGGCATGGACAATTCATTGGTTTAATTGCATAAGTTCGATTTTCTGATGCAGTAGTGAACATATCGTCTCTAAATTTTTCCCAATGACCGGATTTTTCCCAAAGAGATTTATCAACAGCTTGTGGGGTTTTAATTTCTAAATAATCATTTTTTTTGAGTATTTCTCTTATGTACTTTTCCAGTACTTGGTAGATTGTCCATCCATTTGGATGCCAAAAAATCATTCCTGGAGATTCTTCTTGTATATGAAATAGTGAATGTTTTTTACCAAGTTTTCTATGATCTCTTTTTTCCGCTTCTTCAATTCTTGTTAAATAATCTTTGAGTTCTTTTTCTTTTGCCCATGCAGTTCCATATATTCTCTGTAATGATTCATTCTCACTATTACCTCTCCAATATGAACCTGATAATTTAAGTAATTTAAAGTGTCTCAAATGTCTAGTGTTAGGCACGTGAGGCCCTCTACACATGTCGATGTATTCTTCGTGCTTGTATAAATTGATGAGACCTTCTTCAGGAATTTCTTCAATTATTCTTAATTTAAAAGTCTCATCTCTTTCTTTAAAAGTTTTAATTGCCTCTTCTTTAGAAACTTGTAAAATTTCAACGTCATAGTTTGTTTTTATTAATTTATTAATTCTATTTTCGATTTTTATTAAATCTTCAGGAGTAAATCTGTATTCAGAAAAAATATCGTAATAAAAACCATCTTCAATTACAGGCCCAATCGCCATTTTAATATCAGAGTAAATTTGTTTAACTGCATGACCAATAAGGTGAGCGAAAGAATGTCTTATTATTTCAATTCCTTCTTTATCTTTTGATGTGATGATTACAACTTTGGAATCTTTATTTATAGGAATTGTTGCATCAAGAAGAACATCATTTACTTTCCCAGCAATTGTTGCTTTAGCTAATCCAGCGCCTATACTCTGGGCAATTTCTAGAATAGTTACAGATTTTTCGAAAACCTTTTTTGAACCATCAGGCAAGGTAATTATTGGCATAATTTATTTCTCCATTTCAAAAAATCCCAATTTTGATTTAACTCTTTTTAAAGTCTGATTCGCTAAATCTTCAGCTTTTTCCTTCCCTTCATTAAGGATTTTATTTAGTTGATAGGGATCATTAATTAATAATTTATATTTTTTCTGAATAGGTTCTAGTGATTCAATAAGTTGTTCGGTAATTAATTTTTTAAATGTCCCCCATCCAGTCTCTAAGAATTCATTTTCACATTGAGAAATTTCTTTGCCAGATAATATTGAATAAATCATCAAAAGATTTTTAGATTCTGGTCTCTCAGGGTTGTTAAATTCAATTCCAATAGAACTGTCACTTTTTGCTCTTTTAATTTTTTTTGTGATTATTTCAGGAGGATCTAATAAGTTAATGCGACTGCCCTCATTAGGATCACTTTTGCTCATCTTTTTTGAACCATCAATTAAACTCATTATTTTTGAACCATTCTTCATGATGATTGGTTGAGGGATCTTTAAAATATTTTTATCCTTACTAAATCTGGCATTAATTCTCTGTTGTGCAATATCTCTGGCAAGTTCAAGATGTTGTTTTTGATCCTCACCTACTGGTACGAAGTCAGCATCATAAAGAAGGATGTCTGCAGCCATAAGTATTGGATAGTCAAATAATCCAATAGATACATTATTACCTTGTTGTATGGATTTTTCTTTAAATTGAATCATTCTTTCCATCCAATTTATTGGGGTCATGCAATTTAATATCCAACAAAGTTCTGAATGTGCAGAAATCTGACTTTGGACAAAAATTGAGCATATATTGGGATCTATCCCACAAGCGACGTACAAAGCTGCAGTAGAGATAGTGTTTTTAGATAATTCTTTGGGATTATATGAGGCTGTTATTGCGTGCAAATCAACTACACATAGAAATGTTTCATATTGCTCTTGAAGCGTAACCCAATTATTTATGGCCCCAAGCCAATTCCCAATATGTAAATCACCAGTTGGTTGAACTCCCGAAAGAATTCTTTTTTTATTTGCCATCCTCTTCTACTTCGCTAGATTGGATCTCTTCAGTTGATGTACTTTTTACAGGTCTTGCAAAAGGGTCAGGTGCTGTTTTTGTCTTTTCTTCATAAGAATTTTGTGATTGTCTACTCGGAGAAGAGTTTTTATTATTTTTTGCATATTCTTTGATTGATTCAATCAATTTTTCGTCTTTGATCATTTCGCTAAGTGTTCTAACAGAGAAACCCAGAACTGCAACGGTAGATCTTAATTGAAAGGTCTCTTGTATTGATTTAACAGCTTTCATTTCGTTATCACTCAATCTTATGCGGAATCCTCCTCCATCTCTTCTGCCGCCCGATCTATCTCTGAAATTAGATCTTTCATTGTTAGAACGACCTCTGTAATTTTCTTGTCCAGGATTATTGCTGAAATTTGAATTAGACATCTTAATGTTTCTTAAGTTATTTAAATAGTCTATTAACTTAGCATCTTGTTATGCAATAAGTCTTTTTAAAAGGCTTAAATTTTTATCTTTTGATTAACGACTTATGAAATTTTGCTTTTCTCATTCACAACTTGCATTAAAATAAAATTAGAAAAATAAAGTATTGTGTTTGATATTAGTAAAGACAACCTTTTAAAGGATTTCATAAAGTTTCCAAAAAAAAATCTTCTTATTATTTTATTATTGTTAGGTTTTGGGGAATGGTTTGTCAGTGACTTAATTCATTTTGCAGGAGGCTCAATAGGATTTTTTGCGTTGTGTTTGGGGGGATATTTTTACTTGAAGAATGATAAGCCTAAATTTAATGAGCCAAATAATTTAGATGGTTGGATAAATCTATGTAATGAAGATTTAAATTTTTTTGAAGAACTTGAAGCAACAAATGAATTAGAAAAACAGAATTCAAAAAGACAAAAAACACTTGAATCTATTCTTAATAGATGTGAAAAAGAAAAAATAAGTTGCATTGGACAAAAAGATTATCAAAGTTTTCAATCTGTTTTGAAAAGTAATTTCAAAGCAGATAAGTTTGACTTTGATTTATACGAAAAACTGCCTAAATACAATTCTTCTCAAGTTATTCCAGAAGAAGCTTTGAAGAGTGATGCAATCTTGTATTTTATAAACTTGCCTTTGTCGGCAAATGATTTTTTGTGGCTGGAAAAGTTTCCTAAAAATATGCCAATCTGGTTGGTGGCTTTAACTTCCAACCAAATAGAAGCCAAAAATCAGATAGAAGACCTAAAGTCTCAAATTTCAAGTGACTTTATAAACAAAATTATTACTTTTGATGTGAATAAGAGTGAAATAACAAATATACCTTTTTCTTTAAGGAAGTTTTTCATAAGTTCATCTAAAAATATTGAAAATACAAAAAAAAGGCTCTTGAAAGAACTTCATGCTGCCTGGCAATCTGAAATTGAAGGTATAAGAAGAATGCAGTTAAAAGGTATACAAAGAAAAAATCAAATTCTTGTCGCAACAACTGTTTTCTTATCTCCTATCCCATCAATTGATGTTATGGCAATGACAGTATTAAATTCTTTAATGATTAAAGAAATTAAGTCTATATGGGGATGTAATTGGTCTCCTGAAATTTTAGATAAAGTATCCAAAGAGATTTTAAAGACTGCAATTGCTCAGGGAGTTATTGAATGGAGTGGACAGACTCTAATTGGCATAACAAAATTACATGGCCCAAATTGGCTTGTCTCTGGAACATTTCAGGCTGTCAGTGCTGCTTATTTAACAAGAGTAGTATCAAGTTCTTTGGCTGATTTTATGGCAATAACAAAAGGAGTAGAAGAACCTGATTTGGATTTTATAAAGAAAAATTCTGAGAAAATTGTTGAAAAAGCTTTTGAAAAAGAAAAAATAAATTGGAAAGGATTTATTTCTGATCTTAGAAAACCACTTATGAAACTATCTTTTAATTCATAATCTTGGGATGAATGTTAAATATGAAAAAAAATATTCTTTTTTTAAGTTTGATACTTCTGCTTTCTCTTGCTTCAGGATCATGTAAGAGAATATCAAATAAAAATGAAACTAAAGAAGTAATACTGGCAAGTTTCACTGTTTTGGCGGATATAATTAGCAATGTCGCTAAAGATGATTTTATTGTTAGATCAATAACGAAACCTGGAGTTGAAGTTCATGGCTACCAACCAACTCCAAGCGATTTGGTAAATGCCTCTAATGCTTTTGTTTTTATTGATAATGGATTTGGATTTGAATTATGGGCTGAAAAATTTGTTTCTAATTTAAAAGTTAAAAGAATTACTGTCGCGGAAGATTTAGATCCTATTTTTATCAGTGAAGATTTTTATAAAGGGAAACCCAATCCTCATGCCTGGATTTCTCCAAAAAGAGGGATCCTATACGTAGATATTCTCGTGGATTCTTTATCAGAATTGAGGCCATCCAAAAGGACATTATTTGAAGAAAATGGAAAAATTTATAAAGATAAACTATCTAAAATAGATAAAGAATTCTCACTTTTTATTAATAACTTAAATAAAGACAGGAGGTATCTAGTAAGTTGTGAAGGTGCTTTTTCGTATCTAACAAATGATTATGGATTAGAGGAAGTTTATTTGTGGCCAGTTAATGCTGAGAGTCAAATTACTCCCAAAAGAATGGCAAGAACAATCTCACTAGTTAAAGAAAAAAATGTTCCATCTGTATTTTGCGAAAGTACTGTAAGTAACGAATCTCAAATGGTTGTTGCAAACGAAACTGGGGCTAATTTTGGAGGAAATCTTTTTGTTGATTCATTATCTGATGATAGTGGGCCTGCTAGTTCCTATATAAAAATGCTTGAGCATAATTTGGATTTGATTAAAAAAGGACTTTTTTGAATTATGGAAACAATCAATTATCAAAACTTTAGGATTGAGGCAGAGAATATTTGCGTAGATTACAACGGTAAGGTGGCTTTGTATGATGCCAATTTAAGATTGAAACCTGGCCAGATTTGTGGGTTAGTAGGGATGAACGGGGCTGGTAAAACAACTTTTTTTAATGCTTTAACTGGCTTTGTAAATATTTCAAAGGGAAAAATTAGAATAAATGGAGAGTCTGTAAGATCTGCTCAAAAAGATCAGACAATTGCTTATGTTCCTCAAAATGAGGGAATTGATAGTCAATTTCCAATAAGTGTTTGGGATGTAGTGATGATGGGAAGATATGGTTCGATGAATATTTTTAGGTGTCCTAGAGAGTCTGATGTTCAGGCGGTTAAAGATGCTATTGAGAGAGTTGATCTTACTGATCATTTATCTACACCTATTGGAAACTTATCTGGAGGTCAGAGAAAACGAACTTTTTTAGCTAGAGCAATTGCGCAAAGAGCTTCAATATTACTTCTTGATGAGCCTTTTTCAGGTGTTGATATAAGAACTGAGAAACTTATCTCGGAATTATTTATTCAATTTAAAAATGAGGGGAAAACTATATTATTATCAACGCACGATATGATTCATGTCCGTGAATTTTGTGATTTGGTTCTTTTAATAAATAAAACTGTTGTAGCTTATGGTGAAACCTCTGAAGTGTTTACCCCTGAAAATATTACAACCACTTTTGGAGGGATCTCACCTGATTTCTTGTTTGGACCTGAATCCTAAATTTTAAATTATATGGAGCTCTGTTCTTTTTTAACTTTAGATTCATTCATCACAGATCCTTTAACTCATGACTTTATGAGAAAAGCACTTCTTATGAGTTCATTAGTTGCAGCTGTTTGTGGTTTTCTATCAAGTTATTTGACTCTTAAAGGATGGGCTTTAATGGGAGATGCAGTGTCACATTCGGTAATGCCTGGTGTTGTGGTTGCTTATGCATTAGGTCTTCCTTTCTCATTAGGGGCATTTATTTTCGGAGTTGGTTCTGTAGCCTTGATAGGGTTTATTAAGCAGAAATCTAGAGTTAAGGAAGATACTGTTATTGGGTTGGTATTTACTGGATTTTTCGCTCTTGGAATCGTATTGGTTTCTAAGATTAAAAGTAATATTGATCTGCACTCTATTCTTTTTGGTAGTCCATTAGGAATATCACTTTCAGATGTAAAACAAACTATATTTATTTCTTTATTAGTAGTAATCCTTTTATCAATTTTCAGAAAAGATTTAATGCTTTATTGTTTTGACCCTAGGCATGCAAAAACAGTTGGGATTAATGTATTTTTTCTTCATTATTTACTCCTCACATGCTTATCTTTGGCAGCTGTTGTGGGGTTGCAGTCTGTTGGAATTATTTTGGTAGTTGCAATGTTGATTACACCAGGGGCTACAGCATATTTACTTACGGATAAGTTTGATAATATGACAGTAATTTCAGTATTAAGTGCAATCATCTCAAGCCTTATAGGAATCTATGTTAGTTTTTGGTTTGATCTTGAAACAGGTGGATCAATTGTCTTGGCACAAACTTTTATATTTTTATTTGCTTTTTTATTCGCTCCAAGATACGGAATATTTAAGTTAAAGAAATTATTTGCTGGGTATAAATGATTGTGGTGGATGAAACTTTAAATAAAAAGTGGAATTGGTGGCCATTATTCCCCTTATATCCTTATGGAAAAAAGAAAACAATTTTAAGAGAATTAATTCCTGATCAAATATGGTCCTTGGAACAAATACAGGGACTTTATTATGTTGCGGTTCCAATAAGAATGACGGTAATAAAGGTTGATAATGGATTGATGCTAATAAATCCACTGCCTCCGACAAAAGAATTAATAAATGAGTTAGAAAAATTAATTGCGATTCATGGCAAAGTAAAAACAATAATTCTACCGAGTGCCTCTGGACTAGAACATAAAATCGGACTGCCAGCTCTTTCAAGAATTTTTAAAGATGCAGAAATTTGGCTTTGTCCTGGACAATGGAGTTTCCCCATAAATCTACCACTAGATTTTTTAGGAATTCCATCAAAAAGATCAAGAATACTGTTTGAGGAAGGTACTCCATATACAAACTACTTTAAATGGTCTTCATTAGGCCCACTGAATTTAGGACTTGGAAGATATCAGGAGATAAGCTGTTTCCATTATCCTACGAAAACTCTTCATGTAACAGACGCAATAGTTGGAATAGACTCCACACCACCTGAGATATTTAATTTTGATCCAACTCCACTTCTTTTTCATTCTAGAGAGAGAGGAGATGAACCTTTGATTGACTCCATCGAACAAAGAAAAAAAGGATGGAAAAGGTTAGTCTTATTTTCATCTTTTTTGAAACCAGGTAAATTAAATATTCCACCTTTAAAAAAAATATTTAAGTATTCATTCAAAAAAGATCTTAGAAATTGGAGATCTCATTTCGGTATTTATCCCTTTTTATGGGACGAAGATTGGGAATCCTCTCTTGTTGAAATAATGGGTAAAGATACTCCTAAGATTCAAATTGCACCAGTTTTACAAAAATTAATTTTTCCGCGTTCAAAAGAAGTTTTACTTAAATGGTTAGAAAATATCAAGTCTTTTGAAGATATGGAATATTTAATTCCAGCTCATTTTACGGCCCCTATAAAATTTACAATAGAAGATTGTCAAAAATTAATTAATGAAATTAATTCCCAAAAGTGGGACAAACTTCCTGAGGATAATAAATTTTTGATGGGTTTATATAAAAAGTTGTTTGAACTAGGAATAATTCCTGAAGAAGTAAATCTTTAAAAACTATTATTCTTCAATAGACATGTTTTCATCATTTTTAAGAGTTTGTTCCAGCTCTTTTCTTTGCTCCATTTGTCTTAAGAAATATCCTGTCATCATTGCAGAAGATAATAAATTAGCAATGTTGTCTTTTGAAGATGTTATTTTTACATCAAATTGATCTGAAGGAAGCATTCCAAGAAGACCTTGAACATTATGTCTAATAATTTCTTGAATATCTTCACTAGCTGATTTTGCTACTCTTTGCAAAACTTCTGGAGATTGTTTTTGTAAATATTGGATTAAATCATTCTCATCGTTTGGATCATTATTTTCAGTAGCAAGAAATTCTGGATTAAACATTTCTACAACTTCAAGATATAAAAACCCTACAACATCACGTACCCATTAATCTAAATTATTAAGGGCAGGGAACCGAATAGGTCCAATTTTATTAAACGGCCAATATCTAAAAATAGCTTTACCAATAACCTTTTCATAGGGTAAAAATCCCCAAATATGTGAGTCCATACTGTTATTTCTATTATCTCCCATCACCCATAATGACTCTTCTGGGACAATAAAAGGCCCTATAGAATAATTAATATTTTTGTCAAAAACGTAATTTTTTTGAGCGATATCATTTAAGTAAAGGTTACCGTCTCTTACTTCTACCTTGTCTCCAGGTATTCCAATTACTCTTTTTATTAGTGCAGTATCTGCTTCATAACCAGCATTAATTAATTGTTCCGGAACGTTAAAAACAACTATTTTATTTTTTAATTTTGAAAGATTTGATTTGGATGTGATTTTGGGGGTTAGTTTCTCAACAAGAATTTTATCTTGTATTTGAAGAGTTGGAAGCATTGAACCGGATGGGATCCATCTTGGCTCTATAACCTGCCATCGTATAATTAAAGCTATAGATATCCAGATTAAAAGATTTTTTAAATCCTTTATTATTGAATTTCTTTTTTCTTGAGTTGTAGACATGTTTTATTTAATTCAGTTATAAGGAAAATCCCAAAGCATTTATATAAATTATGACATCATCTATTGAATGCAAAAATTTTCTTAGAAGTTTACAACTTTTGAATCTTCTTATAAAAATAGGAGTTCAAAATTTAATAATATGTCCTGGAAGTAGATCAGCACCTTTAGCAATAGCTGCTGGAGAATTAAATAAATTAGGACTGGTAAATATTTTTAATTCAATAGATGAGAGATCTGCGGGATTCCACTCTCTTGGGATTTCTGCTGCATCAGGTAATCTATCTTTAGTTATTACGACTTCTGGGACTGCTGTAAGTAACTTATTGCCAGCAGCAGTTGAGGCAGACCGATCTTGTAAAGGTATTATATTTCTTACTGCTGATAGACCCTTAAGATTAAAAGATTGTGGCGCTAATCAAACAGTAAATCAAGAAGATTTTTTGAAAAACAAATTCTTAGAAATTTCAAAAAGTTTAAATTTAGATGAATCCGGCATTATTTTGGTAGGTCCCTATCAAGGTTCCATAAATGATTTAACTTCTTTCAATAAATCTTTAGAACGATTACAAGAAATTACTGGTTGGCCAGTATTTGCTGATCCTGTTTCAGGAGTTAATTCTGATTTGAGAGGATTAGTTGTGAATTGGGAATTAGTCTTAAGAAAAAATAAAAATTCAATAAATTGTCATCAACTTTTGAGGCTTGGCCCTATGTCATCCTCAATTGATTTGGAGAAGTTTTTAATAAACTTCAAAGGGATACAAATTCTTATAAAAGAAAAAAACTATAGAAAATTGGACCCTATAAAAAAATCATTTGAATATGATTTTGGGTTATCAAATTTTACTTCTCTATTAATAGAAGAGTTATCAATCAACGAAAAAAACAAAAAATCTCTTACTCCAATGGCTTTAGATCTAATAGAGGAAGGCGAGCAGATTAAAGAAATTTTAAAAGAGAAAATTACTCAAGATAATCAAATTACTGAGTATATGCTTGCAAATCTTGTGCCAAAACTTTGGCCAACTGAAAATCCTATAATGCTTTCCGCGAGTAGCCCGATTAGAGATTGGCTCACATTTTCAGAAAATGGTACTTTAACAAGAAATTGTTTCAGCTTTAGGGGCGCTTCTGGCATAGACGGTACTTTATCTCTTGCATTAGGTATTTCTAGAATTAAAAATCCTCTACTTCTTGTGACTGGAGATTTGGCTTTTATTCATGATATAAACGGTTGGCTGATTGAAAATTCAATCGACATGAATTTAACAATTCTTCTAATAAATAATAATGGCGGAAATATATTTAATCGTATTTATAAAAAAAATTTAAAAGAAGATGAATTAAAAAAACTATTTCTTATGCCAAAAGAAATAAACTGGCCAAAACTCGCAGAGGGCTATCAAGTAAACTTTAAAAGTGTGGCAAATTTTAAAAAATTACGAGAGGCATTAGATTGGAGCATTTCTATCCAGAAATCTGTAATAATTAAAGTTGATGTTGATCCAGAAAATGAAATTTGTGAAAAAAATGCCTTGCTAGAAAAAATAATTGGCAGTTAAATTTATCATTTTCTATCTTTGAATAATTAGATTTCATGAAAGTATTACCTGGAAAAACAACTTTAAATTGGTCAGAATGCAAATCTTATGAGGATATATTGTTTCACAAATCAGATGAGGGAATTGCGAGAATTGCAATTAATCGGCCTGAAAAAAGAAATGCATTTAGGCCACAAACTGTAGATGAACTCATTGACGCATTTGATATCGTAAGAAATGATGAAACTATTGGCGTAGTTCTCTTTACAGGTGC
>LUMN01000175.1_pt1 | contig 10876 bp, 11 predicted proteins | sample 729991 | NCBI WGS metagenome assembly LUMN01 (sample SAMN03860262, study PRJNA289734) | marine metagenome | biome: seawater column; feature: ocean; material: water; isolation source: Red Sea water column Station 22 - depth 25m | place: Saudi Arabia: Red Sea | collected 2011-10-15 | depth 25 m
CCTGACAAAAGATATTATGGCGGCTGTGAGTTTGTTGATATTGCTGAGAAGTTAGCAATAGATAGAGCCAAGGAGCTTTTTAACGCTGATTATGCCAACGTTCAGCCTCATTCTGGTTCCTCTGCAAATGCTGCTGCATATTTAGCATTACTTGAACCAAATGATGCAATACTTGGAATGAGTCTTGATCATGGAGGACACCTTACACATGGATCGAAAGTAAATTTTTCAGGAAGAAACTATAAATCTTTTCAATACGGTTTAAATCCTGAAACACATGATATTGATTATGACCAAGTTCGTGATTTAGCAAAAAAACATAACCCAAAACTAATAATTGCTGGGTTTTCAGCTTTCTCTGGTTTAGTTGATTGGAGTATATTTAGAGAAATTGCTGATGAGGTTAATGCTTATTTCTTGGTAGATATGGCCCACATATCGGGACTTGTAGCGGCAGGCATGTATCCCTCACCTGTTCCGTATGCAGATGTTGTGACATCTACGACTCACAAAACACTAAGAGGTCCAAGGTCTGGGATTATTCTTGCAAGGGAGAATGAAGAAATACAAAAAAAATTAAACTCCGCAGTTTTTCCAGGATCACAAGGAGGTCCTTTGATGCATGTTGTTGCTGCTAAAGCAGTTTGTTTTAAAGAAGCTCTTGAGCCTGAATTTAAAACTTATATGTCTCAAGTTATTAGTAATGCTAAAACTATGGCGAAGACTATTATTGGAAGAGGAGTCGATATAGTAAAAGGTGGCACTGAAAATCATATGATTCTTGTCGACCTTAGAAATAAAGGGATAACAGGAAAGGACTCTGAATATAAACTTGGTTTAGCTAATATCACAGTAAACAAGAATGCTGTTCCTAATGACCCACAGTCTCCCTTTGTAACATCAGGAATAAGACTTGGAACTCCTGCAGTTACAACAAGAGGCTTTAAAGAGGATGAAATTATTCAAATTTCAAATTGGATCTGCGACATAGTCCTTGATTTAGATAATGAGAAAAAAATTGAGGGAATTAAAAATAAAGCTTTGTCTTTATGCAAAGAATTCCCAGTATATAAGTAATGTATTGTCCTTTTTGCCAAGCAGAAGATACAAAAGTTGTTGATTCAAGAATATTTGCAGATGGCTCTCAAATCAGAAGAAGAAGAAAATGCGATGTTTGCAACGCAAGATTTACAACATTTGAGGTTGCTGATCTAGCTCTTCCAAAGATTATTAAGAATGATGGGAAGCGACAAGAGTTTAATGGTTCTAAGTTAAAAAAGGGGATGCTTAGAGCCCTTGAAAAAAGACCTCTTTCGGCTGAGAAAACAGATGCCCTCTTTTCAAAGATCTTAAGTGATATAAGAGTGCTTGGAGAAAGAGAGATTCACTCTGAAAAAATAGGAGAGATTATGATGAATGCTCTTAAAGATGTTGATCAAGTTGCATATGTTAGATTTGCGTCTGTTTATAGAGATTTCCAAGATATCAGTGATTTTTCAGATGAAATAAAGTCGCTAAGTAAAGAAGATAAGAAAAAATCTAAAAAGAAATAATGCATGAAATTTTTTTAAAAAGGGCTATTGATCTAGCTCGTAAAGGAAAATATTTAACTAAACCTAACCCTATGGTTGGTTGCGTTATAGTCAAAGACAGCGAAGTAATTGCAGAGGGGTACCATATGAAATATGGCTCTAATCATGCAGAAATAAATGCGCTTGAGGATCTTAATAAAAATAATAATATTTCCGAAGCAGAATTTAGACAGCTCACTTTATACTGCACGCTAGAACCTTGCTGTCATCATGGTAAAACTGGACCTTGCACAGATGCAATAATTAAGTCTGGTATTAAGAAGGTTGTAATCGGGATCAAAGATCCAAACCCAAAGGTTTCTGGATCTGGTATCAAACAATTAGAGGATAATGGTATTGAGGTTCTGTTTGGTTTTTTTGAAGAAGAATTGATTGAACTTAATAAACATTTCTTTTTCAAAAATACTTATAACAGGCCCTACATAGCAGTAAAAATTGCTTCCTCAGCAGATGGAATGTCTCACAGAAAAGATAATACATTTACTTGGATTACCTCTGAACAATCAAGAGATGATGTGCAAATTGTAAGAGCAGGATTTGATGCAATCCTTACTGGCGGCAATACACTCAGGAATGATAATCCTAGGATGAATGCTAGAGTTGATTTCGAAGTTAATCAGCCTCAAAAAATACTTTTAACTTCTCAAGAAATTAATAAAGAATCAAATTTCTTTAAAAGTGGAGATGTAATAATTAACCGCTCATCTGATTTAAATAAAGTAATTACAGAGCTATCAAATACAGAAATAAATTCAATTTTAGTTGAAGCGGGTCCAAATTTGGTAAATGCTTTTCTAGATAACGATTTAGTTGATGAAATAATTATATATAAGTCTAATATTACATTGGGAGATGAAGGGGTTTCTTGGTTTGAAAATAAAACTATAGAAAGCTTAGGTTTTGATTTAAAATCCTCTTTTAAAATTAATGATGATAGTAAAGAAACTTATTTAAAAACACCATGAATACAACAAAAGAAATCATTGATGACCTTAAAGAAGGGAAAATGGTTATTATCGTCGATGATGAAGATAGAGAGAATGAGGGCGACCTGGTTTGTGCAGCAGATAAAGTTGATTCAGATATTGTTAACTTTATGGCAAAGCATGGAAGAGGCTTAATTTGTCTAACGCTTACCAAAGAAAAGTGCTCTGTTCTGGGCTTAAAACAAATGACTGATTCTAATGAATCCAGTAATAAAACCGCTTTTACTGTGTCCATAGAGGCAAAAGAAGGTATAACTACAGGAATTTCTGCTCAAGATAGAGCTACAACTATTCTTGCAGCTGTTAACCCAGATGCAACTAAAAAAGACATTGCTCAACCTGGCCATGTTTTTCCACTGCAAGCAATGGACGGCGGTGTTCTAGCAAGAGCCGGTCATACCGAAGCTTCTTGCGATCTTGCAGAACTTGCAGGATATTCTCCATCAGGTGTCATTTGCGAAATCATGAATGATGACGGCTCAATGGCAAGAAGAGATGATCTTATTGAGTTCGCTAAAAAACATAGTTTAAAGATTGGTACTATTGCTGATTTAATTGATTTTAGACTGACAACTGAAGCAACTGTAAAGGAGGTTGAAAAAAAATCTGTCAAAACAGACTTTGGAGAATTTGAGTTAAGGATTTGGGAAGATATGCTAGAAAAAAACTTCCATTTTTCTTTATCGAAGGGTGATATCCAAAATGTAGATGCCCCATTAGTCAGAGTTCAAACGCAAAGCGTTCTGCAAGATACGTTAGCAATTAATGATCTTGGAAAGAAGTGGTCAGTTAGGAATTCCCTGGAAAAGATATCAAAATCTGAAGCAGGTGTGTTTGTTTTAATAAATCATAGAGATGCTAGTAGTTATTGGCTCTCCTTACTTGAAGGTAAAGAGCTAACAAAAAAAAGCAGAAGAGTTATTGGAGCCGGATCTCAAATTTTAAGAGATCTGGGGCTCACAAAAATAAAAGTTTTAGGTACCCCAACTCAATATAATAATATTTCTGGATTTAACATTGAAATAGTAGGTTTTGAAAATGACTAAAAATGATGAAATCCTGATTATCCATACCAGCTGGTATTCAGATTTTATTAATGAGATGATGGGCGCGGCTTTGGAAAGATTAGGATCTGAGGATTGTATGATTAAATCCTTTAAAGCACCTGGGTCACTTGAAATTCCAGCCTTAGCCAAAGCAATGATTACCTCTAAAACAAAAGGAATTCTTGCTATAGGAATTGTCATAAGAGGTGAAACATCACATTATGACTTGGTCAGTAATGAAACTTTTAGATCGCTGGGGCAGCTAGCTCTTGATTATCCTGATATTTCAATAATAAATGGCGTAATTTGTGTAGATAACAAAGATCAACTTGAAAAAAGATATATCACTACAACGACAAATAATGCCAATGCATTAATAGCTCTCATTAATGAAAAATCTAGCGAAACATAAAATAGCTGTTAAAACTAGAGAAGTCCTAGTTCAAGCAATTTATCAGCATTTATTTGATAAAACTCCTTCTAAAGAAATATTAGAACAGTTTAAAAAAGAACATCGGCCTGAAAAAGTAGACTTTAAAAGATTTAAACTTTGTATAGATAAACTTATTAAAGACAACGAGGTTATTGAGAAAACTATTTCAAAAAAAATGAAAATTAAAGAAAATGAAATTGAACTTATTGATAAAGCAATCTTGTGTCTTGGCATAATAGAAATGAATAATGAAATGGCACCAAGAACTGTTGTCATTGATGAATGTATAAGGTTAACAAAAAAATTCTCTAATCCTGAATCATATAAATTTATAAATGCGAGTTTAGATAAAATTTAGCTGAGATAAATTTATAAATGTATGCTTTGCTCTCTGGAAGGGCCAACAGAGATTATGCTAACTTTGCAGTTAACAGTTTCCTCAATGAATTTTACATAATCTTTTAATTTTTGTGGAAGTTCGTCATATGAACTGCATTGACTAGTATCCTCTTGCCATCCTTCGAATCTCTTATAGATCGGTAAGTTGTTGTCATCATAAGCTACGCAAACACTTATATTTTCAAAAGTATCGAGCACATCGGCTTTGGTCATACATAAACTGTCAACAGAATTTATAAAAATAGCCTTTTTTAAAGCAACAAGATCGAGCCATCCACATCTTCTTGGCCTACCCGTAGTTGCTCCAAATTCATTTCCACGTTTAGCTATTTCTTCTCCATCTTCATCAAAAAGCTCAGTTATAAATGGGCCTTCTCCAACTCTTGTTGCATATGCTTTAACAATTCCGATTACATTATTAATATGCTTTGGCCCTATTCCAAGACCTGATGAAACTCCACCAATTGTAGTGCTTGATGAAGTAACATAGGGATAGGTTCCATGATCAATATCAAGGAAAGTCCCCTGCGCACCCTCAAACAAAACCTCTTTTCCCTCTTCAGACCAATTCATTAATAAGTCTGTTGTATTAACTGAGAAAGCTTCAGCAAAGTTTTTAAAAGATAGAAGATTATTTAGGATTTCTTCTTCAGAAAAAGGTTCTGCATCATAAAAATGCTCCAATAATTTATTATGAATCTTAATTAACCTTGAAACTTTTTTTCTTAATAAAGCCTCATCTTTTAAGTCACCAAACCTTATCGCTCTTCGTCCAACCTTATCTTCATAGGCAGGTCCAATGCCTCTTCCTGTTGTGCCAATAAATTCATCTTTATCTCTGACTTGATCAATCTTTATATGACTTGGGAGAATTAATGGGCAGTTTTCACTAATATATAATCGGTCACGTATTTCAACACCAAATTCCTCCAATCCTTCAATTTCTTTTTTAATTGCCTCAAGAGATAGGACTACTCCATTTCCTATAAGGCACTTAACATTTTTATGAAGGACTCCTGATGGTATCAAGTGAAGAACGGTTTGAACCCCATCTACTTTTATTGTGTGGCCAGCGTTATGACCGCCTTGGAATCTGCATACTGCATAAACGCTTTCGCTTAAGGCATCAACAATTTTTCCTTTTCCTTCGTCTCCCCATTGCAGACCAAGGATAAGGGTATTGTTAGACATTTTACTTTTCTTCGCCGGAAGAATCTTTGAAATATTTCAGAATCTCTTGATCTGAATCGATCAACATGACGTCTGACTTATTGCTGAATGCATCTGGAAGAAGTTCCATAGTTCTAATGAACTCATACCATTCTGGATCCTGATTATGAGCCTCAGCATAAATTGCAGCTGCAGTAGCCTCGCCCTCTCCTCTTAATTGTTGAGATAGCTTATTTGCTTCAGCCAGAATTATTATTCTATCTTTGTCAGCAGATGCAGTGATTTCTCTTGAGAGCTCCTTACCTTCTGATCTTAACTCCTCTGCGAGTCTATTTCTTTCAGTTCTCATTCTTTCGTATACAGAATTACTTAATTCAGGGGGAAGATCTATTCTTTTAACCCTAAAATCAATAACCTCAATGCCAAGGTCAACAACAGACGCAGCTAGATTATCTCTCATTATTCTCATTAGCTCATCACGCTCACCCGAAACAACTTCAGTGACACTTCTCTTACCAAACTGGTTCTTTAATTCGAATTCAGTTCTTTGTCCAAGCAAGTTATTTAAGTTATTAAAGCTTCCACCGGTGGCTTTATAAAAAAGTAGAACATTACTAATCTTATATTTAACAAATGAATCAACTAACAAATATTTACTTTCATTTGTGAGAATTCTATCTGGATCCTCATCTAACGATCTAAGCCTAGCATCAAACTTTTTTACTTCCTGAATAATAGGTACTTTAAAATGGAAACCTACGCCTACATCTTCTCTAACTGTTTCTCCAAACTGAAGAACAATTGCTTTTTCACGCTCATCAACAATAAAAAAGCTATTAAATAAAATTAATACAGCAAGGAGAGAAAATAAAACTGTTGAATTCTTAAAAGACATACTTAATCCTCATCCTCATCTTGTGTTTGTTGCAAAATATCACCTAAGGGAAGAAGTGTTATATTGCTTCCATCGTTGACATCAATCATTATTTTGGTTGAATCTGAATAAACTTTTTTCATAGCATCAAGATGGATTCTCTTTCTAACTACTTCAGGATTCTTTTTATACTCATCATAAACTTCATTAAATCTTACAACTTCACCTTCGGCAGTAAGTATTACTTGTTCTTTATATGCTTCAGCAGCTTTAATAGTTGCCTCAGCCTGACCTCTTGCTTCAGGGACAATAGTAAGAGCATATCTTTCAGCCTCATTTTGAAGCCTAATCTTGTCTTCTCTTGCAGCAACCACATCATCAAAAGCAGCTTTTACAGCAACCGGTGGATCAGTTTTTTCAATGTTAACTTGCTGAACAATTAATCCAGCTTGATAAATATCAAGGTATTCTTGAAGCCTGTCTCCAACATCTTGAGCTATCTTCTCTCTTCCTACTGTTAAAGTTTGTTCCAATGAATTATCGCCTACAACAAATCTCAATGCGCTCTCCGTAGCCTTTCTAAGGCTTGCTTCCGGATCTCTGACATTAAGTACGAAGTCTTTGATATTGCTTATTCTGTATTGAACTGAAACTGTAACATCGACTAAATTCTCGTCTTGTGTAAGCATATTTGCTGTTTGAGAATATCTTCTCGTAAGGGCTACATCCTCTTTAAATCTTTGATCAATTCCAAATAACATAAAGTTAAGACCTTCTGTTGTCTCTTTGTGATACTCACCAAGTCTTAAGATAACTACCCTTTCACCAGGCTGAACTGTATAGATGGATGCAGATAGATAGACGACTGCTAATATAAAAAATCCATAACCAAGAAATCTACTAGGTGAAAAATTAAAACCACCGCCTGATGATGAACCTTTTCCTCCACCAGACTTGCTGCCTAAGATAGAAGAAAATCTCTTTAGAAGATCATCAAAGTCTTGATCATTTCCATTGGAGCGATTGCCCCAAGGGTCTTTGTTATCCTGATTGTCCCAATTCATAACGCTTATTATATATGTTTAACATTAATATATGGATGAAAGAAGATAATTAAACAAATTATTTTAAAAAATTTGCTCTTCTAAGTATTTCTCAATTTCAATAGCTGAGTTGATATCAAAAGTTTTTGAGAAATTAAAACCCCTCATCCAAGTAAGCTGTCTTTTTACCAATTGTCTAGTGGAAATGACGCACTTCTCCTCAAGCTCATTGGCATCTAATTCTCCATTAATTACTTGAATTGCTTCTTTGTAATTAATTGAATTAAGAGCTGGATGATTTTTTGCGATATTGTCTAATTTAATTATTTCTTGAGCTTCTCTAATTAAGCCCATGTTGATCATTTCTACTATTCTTTCTCGTATCCTTGCTTGAAGAATCTCTCTATCGCTTGGAAAAATTCCTAAATTTATAAACTCAAATTCTTCAAAGATATTTTCAGTATCTTCTTTTTTGAAATCAGAAATCTTCTTACCTGATATTTTGAAGACCTCTAGAGCCCTCATTATTCTCTGTTTATCATTTTGCTTTATAGTTTTAGCTGACTCTGGATCTATTTCTTTCAATTCATTAAATAGTTTATCCACTCCTCGATTATCAAGCTCTCGCTGAAGCTCCTCCCTGATAGCTTCATTTCCTTCAGGTATATTATTTATTCCCTTAAATAGTGCATTGAAGTACATCATTGTTCCCCCAACAAGCAAAGGAATCCTATTATTTGAATGCGCTTGCAGAACAATTCTGTAGGCCTGATCATAAAAATCTTTTACTGAAAAAATATTTTCTGGATCAGCGCTATCAACTAAGTGATGTTTGTATTTTTCAAGGATTTCTTTGGGGGGCTTAGCAGATCCAATATTAAATCTTTTATAAATTTGAACTGAGTCTACGCCTATGATTGAAATTGGAAATTTTTTTACTAAATGAACTGCAGTAGAAGTTTTATTACATGCAGTTGGTCCAATCAGGGTAATTATTTTCTTTTTAATCTTGCTATTATGCAATTTACAAACTAGCTCTAATCAGTGAAAGTTGGCGCATGGTTGCTCCGATATTCTTTTCAACAACTGTGTTTGCATTACGAATCATACCTTCTCTAAAGTCTTCTTGATTTTTGTAGGTTTTGCAAAAAAGTTCAAATATATCCAATGGAGTTCTCACAATGTGTGTTGCATTAGCATTTATGAAAGATTCAACAATATTTTTAAAATTAAAATAGTGTTCTCCCAATATAAATGGGCACTGAGCTATTGCAGGCTCAATAATATTATGGCCTCCTCTGTTTACTAAGCTTCCTCCGACAAAAGCTAGCTGAGCATCTGCATAAAGTGTGGGAAGAATTCCAAGTGATTTAACTATTAAAATATCTGATGAAGTCTCCTCTTCATTTTCATAAATTGACTTTGATCCCATATTAAGAAAAAGGGCTTTAATTTTATTTGCCCGCTCTGGATGACGAGGCACAACAACTAACTTAACTGATGGAAAATCTCTTTTTATCAGGTTAAAAGATTCCAAAATAATTTTATCCTCTCCCTCATGGGTGGATGCAGCGAGAAAATATGGGTGCTCTAAAAACTTTTTAAAACTTAGTGATTTTGATTTACTAAAATTAGATCCTTGGTCAAATTTAACTGAGCCTGTGACGTGAATATTTTTGCAGCCAAGCTGATGATAGTAATTCTTATCTTCATCTCCTTGAGCCATGACAAGATCAAGATTAGAGAAAACTTTTTTAAGAAAGATATTAAGCTTCATATATTTTTTAAAACTCTTTTTAGATAGTCTTCCATTGCTAACAATAGATGGTATCTCCAGTGCCTTGCATAAATGGATAGAGTTTGGCCAAATTTCTGTCTCAAAAAAGATAGCTGCCTTAGGTTTTACTTTATTTAGAAAGAGCAAAGTAAAAAAATAAAAATCAAATGGCGCATATGCAATATCAACTCGCTTATTATCAAAAAAAAGTTGGTTTGCTTTTTTAAATCCTGTTCCAGTTGTTGTAGTAAGAATGACTTTATGATCCTTTGATAGCTTTCTAACTAAATCACTCGAAGAAATTACTTCTCCTAAACTTACTGAATGAAACCATATTGATTCAAGACCAGGTTCCATAGAAGTTGATAAAACGCCAAATCTATTTTTTAGATTCCTTAAATAGCTTGAATCTCCAATTGCTTTGAAAAAGATCCTGATAATAAATATTGGGGTTAAAACCAGAAAAATGAGATTATAGATAAAGATAAGCATAGTTTATTACTCTGGTTAGTATAATAACTGCGCAACAGGATTTAAATGAAATTTATCAATCAAAAGATAGGCGTATTTTTTTGGAAGCTAATTGTTGCTCTTCCGATAAACTTTCAAAATGTTTTAACAAATATTTTATTTTTCCTTCTAAAAAATCCCAATCTTAAAAGAAATATTTTTAGTAGAAAAAATATTGATGCTGCTTTTCCTAACTTGAATAAACAAGAAAAAAGAGATCTTTTTAATAAAAATCTCAAGTCGATGATTCATGGAATATTTGATACTGGTAAAGCATGGTTTTGGAATGATTCAAAGATAAATTCTTTAATTAAATATGAGATATTTGGTTTAAATAAGCTTATTCCAACAAAAGGTAACCTTCTCATTTTTAAACACTCTCATCATTTAGAGCTGGACTCAAGAATACTCGGAATGCATTGTGAGCTTTACGGGGTAGAAAGAGCACATAACTCACCCTTCATGCAGAAAGTACAAAGCATGGGAAGATTGAAAGGGCTTAATGCTCTCGCTGATAAAAATTCACCAATTACATTCATTAAATGGCTCAAGAAAAATAAAACTGTTCTTTATGCCATTGATCAAGATTATGGCTTAAAGAATAGTTCGAATGTAGATTTTTTTGGCATTAAAACAGCTACAACAAATGCTCCTGTCAAAATTGTAGATGCAACTCGATGCAACGTTCTGTTTTTAAATTCATATTATGACTCAGATAAATTAATTCTTTCTGTTGAAGAGATAATCATCTCAGATTCAAAATTGATGATTCAAGATATCTCGTCACATATTGAGGCTAGAATTAGAGAGAAGCCATCAGAATATTTATGGCAACACAGGAGATTCAAATCAACTTTGGGAAAAGAAAGTTTTTATGAGCGCTAAGTTAGATCGGTTTAAGAACATAAAAGGTTTTCTTCACCCAGATGAAGGAAAATTCCTTTATGAGCTCTCTTCAAGAGAATGTAGAGAGAGATTTGCTGTTGAAGTTGGCTCCTATTGCGGCAAATCTGCTTGCTATATTGGTTTAGCTTGTAAAGAAAATG
>LUMN01000179.1_pt2 | contig 10776 bp, 10 predicted proteins | sample 729991 | NCBI WGS metagenome assembly LUMN01 (sample SAMN03860262, study PRJNA289734) | marine metagenome | biome: seawater column; feature: ocean; material: water; isolation source: Red Sea water column Station 22 - depth 25m | place: Saudi Arabia: Red Sea | collected 2011-10-15 | depth 25 m
AGAACTATAAAAATTCCAAAAGACTTTACTAAATTTACGTCAACAGCTTTGTGTTCCATGTGGGTTTTGGCTGATATTATTGAAGTAGGAACTATTATAGCTAGAGATGTTCCAACAGAAATATGCATTCTGGTTGCAATATCAAAGTCTAAGACAGTAAATGCATAATATAAAGCAGGCACCATTATTATGCCACCACCAACCCCTAATAAACCTGCCATAAAGCCTGCAACAGATGCGGCTATAGATAGTACCAGTAATAAATTTACAATTTCACCAAAATTTAAAACATCCATTATGAGTTAGCTTGAATTGCTTTTTCATTATTTTGAACAATGCTCATAATATGCTTTGCTTTTTGAAAATCAGAGTCGCGAGCCATCATATTATCACTCAAATATCTTTTCCAGTTTTTAGATCCAGCTTGGCCATGATATAAACCAACTGTATGCCTCATTATATGATTTACTTTAGTTCCTAACTTTACCTCCTTATCAACATAATCTAAAAGTTTCTCTACAACTTGTTCTCTTGTTGGAATAATTTCTGTATTGAATATGTTTTTTTCTATATCAACCAATGAATAAGGATTTTGATAAATTGATCTTCCAATCATAACTCCATCACATTTAGAAATATGGTTTTTGATTTCTTCAATTTTAGAAATACCACCATTAATTATAATTTCTAAATTTGGATTTTCTTTTTTTATTTCATAAACCATGTTGTAGTTGAGTTTAGGTATATTTAAATTTTGTTTTGGTGATAAGCCAGTAAGCATCGCCTTTCTTGCATGCAAAATAAATGTTTTTGTCCCTGCTTTGTGTATTTTATTAATAAAATTGTTCAAATATTCAAAACTTTCAACATCATCAAAACCAATTCTAGTTTTAGCAGTTACAGGTATTTTGCATGAATTAACCATCGAATTTATGCATTCTGCAACGAGTTCAGGTTCTTTCATTAAACATGCTCCAAATTTATTTTTTTGAACCTTTTTGCTTGGGCAACCTAAGTTTATGTTAATTTCATCATAACCCATATCTTCGGCTATTTTTGCAACTTCTGATAATTCCTCTTTATTTGAACCACCAACCTGTAACGCAAGTGGTTTCTCTTCAGGACTAAATGATAAAATTTTTTTTCTGTCTCCGTGAATTGCAGATTTAGTTGCAACCATTTCACTATAAAGCATCACATTCTTGCTCATTAATCTCAAAAAAAAGCGATCGTGCCGATCAGTGCAATCCATCATTGGTGCAACAGAAATTTTTCGATTTATTTTATTTCTAGTATCCAAGAGGTTTACCCATTATTTTATCAGGTAGCCATGTCACAATTTCAGGAAAAATACACAAAATTAATATGGCTAATGCCATTATAATCATAAACGGTATAGAGCCTTTTAAAATTTCTGATAAACTAACGTCTGGGGTAATTCCTTTAATAATATAAAGATTTAATCCAACTGGTGGGGTTATTAATCCTATTTCCATGTTTATTGTAAATACAATTGCAAACCAATAAGGATCAAAACCTAATGTAGTAATTACTGGTAATAATATAGCAGAAGTCATTACGATTACAGCTACAGGTGGCAAGAAGAAACCAGCTATTAAAAGAAAAATATTAATTAATATAAATACTACCCATTTGTTTGAGCTAATATCTACCATGCTTTGTGCCAACGACTGGGTTACGTATAATTGTGAAAGTGTAAATGCAAAAAGGTACGAGGCTGCAATGATAAACATTATCATTACACTTTCTTTCATGGAAACTTTAACAATGTTCCATATTTTTTTTGGCTGATAAATTTTGTAAACTACTGCTATTAATACAAAAACTAAAAATGCCCCTACACCTGATGCTTCGGATGGTGTTGCGACACCACCATATAATACATAAAGAACGCCAGCTATAATTGCTAAAAATGGTAGAATCCTCGGTAATACTTCGAGCTTTTCTTTTAATGTAGGTCTTTTACGATTGCTTAAAGCTTTTGCTGAATCTTTATCTATAAAATAACTATGTATAAGTGCCCAGATAGCAAACATACCTGCCAGCATAAAACCAGGAACTAACCCACAAAGAAATAATCTTCCTATTGATGTTCCCGTTGCTATTCCATAAACAATTAAAACAATGCTTGGAGGAATTAAAACTCCAAGTGTCCCCCCAGCAGCAATTGTTCCAGTTGCAATTTGATCAGAATATCCCCTTTTTCTCATTTCTGGGATCCCCATAGTACCTATTGCGGCACACGTTGCTGGACTTGAACCGCTTAAAGCTGCAAAAATTGAACAAGCACCAATATTTGAAATGACTAAGCCACCAGGTACTCGCCAAAGCCATCTGTCCAACCCTGTATATAAATCTTTTCCCGCTGGTGAATTGGCTACAGCCATTCCCATTAAAATAAACATTGGAATTGAAAGAAGCACAAAAGAATTCAAACCTGCATAAAAGGTCTCTGCAAATACATCTAACATTTGAAAACCTTCAAAAGCAACTAATAGAGCAATCGATACGAAGCTCAAACCAAAAGCTATAGGTATTCCAGAAAATAAAACGATAAGCGTAAAAACAGCAACTATCACTGCAATTAATAAAGGGTCCATTAATTACTATCCTGTTCGTCGTTAAGTTTTATTATTTCTGCAATATATTGCAAGATCATCAACGCAGCACCTATCATCATTGAAGAATAAGGAATCCAAAGAGGTGGATCCCATACAGTTCCTGTAGAATAATTTTTTGTAAAAGCTTCCTCTACCATTAAAAATCCAAAATAAAATAAAATTAAGAAAAATAATAAACTTACTAAAGATGTAAAAATTTTGAGTCTTAAAATATTTTTCTTTGATAAAAAATCATAAATCCATTCCATGCTCACATGCGCTTTTTCACTTAATACATAAGCACTTCCAATAAATGTAGATGCTACTAGAAGCATGGTAACCAACTCTGTTTGCCAAGTAATTGGTCTTTGGAAGAAATATCTTTCAAAAACTAGTTCTACAATAACAAGGATTGATAAAAGTAAAGCTAATACAGCAAAAGCTCCACAAGCTTTGGCTATATGATCACAGAATTTTAAATATTTATTTTTCATAAAAAAAACCCCTACTTACATTCAATAAATAGGGGTTCTTTATATACCAGTTTATTTAACTGCTAAAGCCATTTCCATTAACTTATCACCACCTGGAACTTTCTCAGCAAATGCTTTATGAGAAGATTGTTTCGCAATCTCTACCCATGCTGCATGATCTTTTTCATCCATATATACTAACTTAACACCAGCTGCCTTATAAGCATCTTCAAATTTTTTATCTAAATTTTCAACTTGTGCAGTCATATATTTTTCAGCAACTTTACCAGCTTTCATAAGAGCATCTTGTTGTTTTGAATTTAATGCATCAAAACTTTTCTTTGACATCAAAATTGGTTCATACATAAACCATAGACCAAATTTTCCTGGAGGCGTTGCGCATGAGACCTGTTCATAAATTTTGTAACTTACAAAACTTCCTGAACTAGTGTTAGCACCAGTTAGTACACCGGTTTGAAGACCTGTGTAAATTTCTGATGATGGCATACTCTGAATACCTGCTCCTGCTGCTTCTAACATTTGGTTAAATGCTTTTCCTGCAGCTCTCATTACTTGTCCTTTTGCATCGCTTGGGTTTTTGATACATTTAGTTTTAGATGCAAATCCACCACCTAACCATGCATCTGAAAGAACTACTACTCCAGCGTCATTGATTATTTTTTTAATTTCGGTCATCATTGGACCTTTATTAAATCTTAATGCGTGGTCGTGATTTTTTACAGTTCCCGGCATAAGTGTTGCATCAAATTCTGGATGGAATTTAGAAGCATATGCTAAAGGGAAAGCTGAAATATCTAACTGACCAGTTGTCATAGGTTTCCATTGCTCTTTTGGTTTATAAAGTGATTTAGCAGGATAAATTCTTATATCTAAATCAACATTAGCTTTTTTAACTTCATCTGCAATAATTTGAACCATTTCATGTCTTGGATCGTATGAACCATCTGCTCTTTGTGTACCAGGCCATTGGTGGCTAGCTTTAAGAGTTACTGCTAAAGCAGATCCGATTAAAGAAAAAGTTAAAATTACTGAAGTGAAAATTAAAGATAATTTTCTTAACATGTTATTTTCTCCTCATTAGTTTAAAATGTAATTAAATTGAACTTCTTAATAAGAGTCAATATAACCATATGTCATTATATTTATTATGGATGGTCCATTAAAAAATTTATTAGTTGTTGATTTAACAAGGGTTTTGGTAGGTCCTTACTGTACAATGATTTTATCTGATCTTGGAGCGAGAGTTATTAAAATTGAAGCTCCTGAAATTGGAGATGACTCGAGAGGATTTGGTCCTTTCATTGATGATTACTCTGCATATTTTATGTCATTGAATAGAGGAAAAGAAAGTATCGCTCTTAATTTAAAAAATGAAGACGATAAAAAAATTTTTGAAAAAATTTTGGCAAAAGCAGACATATTAGTTGAAAATTTTAAACCAGGCACTTTAGAAAAATGGGGATTTGGTTGGAATGAAGTAAGTAAAAAATATCCTAAATTAATTTATGCATCAGCTTCAGGTTTTGGTCAAACAGGACCGCTTAAAGAATTGCCAGCATATGACATGGTTGTTCAAGGTATGGGTGGATTAATGAGTGTTACTGGACATCCAAATTCAGAACCAACAAGAGTTGGAACGTCTATTGGAGATATTACTGCTGGTTTATTTACTGCAATTGGTATCAATGCAGCTTTGTATGATAGGCAAAAAACAGGTAAAGGTACTTTCATTGATGTATCAATGCTAGATTGTCAAATAGCAATTTTAGAAAATGCTATTGCTAGATATCTTTCAAAAAACGAAATCCCGGAACCAATGGGTTCGAGACATCCATCCATTGCTCCGTTTGAAGCTTTTAAAACAAAGGATAGTTTTTTGATTATTGCAGCTGGTAACGACAAATTATTTAAAAGCTTATGTGAAGTTCTTGAAATACCGAATATTGCAAATGATGAAATGTATAAAACAAACTCTTTAAGATCACAAAATATAGATAAACTAAAATTAATTATTGAGGATAAACTTCAGCATAAAAATACAGATGAATGGATTAAAGTTATGGAAAATTTAAAAATACCATGCGGTCCAATTTTTAATATTAAACAAGCTGTAGAAAATCCACAAATTAAAGAGAGAAATATGATTGTAAAATCTTTTCATAAGAAAATTGGAGAGTTTAAATCTGCAGGAAACCCTATAAAAATGTCTACTTACAAAGATGAAAAAACAAGGGGAGATATTCCAGATCTTGATGAACACCGAGATAAAATACTTAAAGAATTTAGTTAACTAATATATAAGCTATGAAATTATGATAGATAAAAGAAAATTTTATATTAACGGTCAATGGGTTTCACCAAGTAAACCAAATGATTATGAGGTAATTAATCCTTCAACAGAAGAAGCATTTGCAACTATATCATTAGGATCAACGGAAGATACTAATGCTGCAGTCTCGGCTGCCAAAAAAGCTTTGGTTAGCTGGAGCGAAAGTTCAAAAGATGAAAGATTAAATTTATTAGAAAAATTACTATCTATTTATAAAAAAAGATATGGAGAGATGGCTGATGCTATATCTATGGAAATGGGAGCCCCAATGGATTGGGCAACAGACGTTCAAACATCAAGCGGACAATCTCATCTAGAAGATTTTATAAAAAGACTCAAAGAATTTAAGTTTGATGAGCAATTTGAACCAAACTCTAATAATCATATTTGTTATGAACCAATTGGAGTTTGCGGATTAATTACTCCATGGAACTGGCCAATAAATCAAATAGCTTTAAAAGTTGTTCCAGCCTTTGCAACAGGTTGTACAATGATTCATAAACCATCGGAGATAGCTCCAATGTCAGCAATGTTGTTTGCGGAAATGATTGATGAAGCAGGTTTTCCAGCTGGTGTATTTAATCTTGTAAATGGTGACGGCGCTGGCGTTGGTACAGATATTTCATCTCATCCTGATATTGATTTAGTATCTTTCACAGGATCAACAAGGGCAGGTAAATTAATTTTAAAAAATGGGGCTGATACAATCAAAAGAGTTTGCCTGGAATTAGGTGGAAAAGGTGGAAATATTGTTTTTGCAGACTCCTACCCTAACGCTGTACGAGATGGTATCAGAAACGTAATGAGTAATTCAGGTCAGTCATGTGATGCACCGACAAGAATGCTCGTTGAAAAATCAATATATGAAAGAGCAGTTAAAGAGGCTGTCGAAGAAGCAAATTTGATAAAGGTCGACCATGCTTCAAAAAAAGGAGATCATATAGGTCCTGTTGTCTCTAAAATTCAATACAATAAAATAATAAGCCTTATTCAAAGTGGAATTGACGAAGGAGCAACTCTTGCAGCAGGCGGACCGGAATTACCTAACGGAATGAACAAAGGATATTTTATTAAACCAACTATTTTTACCGATGTAACAAATGATATGCGTATTGCAAAAGAAGAAATATTTGGTCCGGTTTTATCTATAATACCTTTTGAGACGGAAGAAGAAGCAATTCAAATTGTAAATGAAACTGAGTATGGATTAGGTAATTATTTACAAACTGAGGATAAAGAAAAAGCAAAAAGAGTTGCCAAGAAGCTTAAGGCTGGAACAATTTATGTAAATGGAAACGGTGCAGACCCTGGTGCTCCATTTGGAGGATATAGACAATCTGGAAATGGACGTGAAGGTGGTGTTTGGGGATTACATGAATTTTTAGAAGTTAAAGCTGTAACTGGTTGGCCAAAATAATATGATTGGCTATGTTATGGTTGGCACAAACAATTTAGATCAGTCCATTAAGTTTTATGATGAATTGTTAGAAGTTTTAGATTTAGAAAGAACTGAAAAAGATGAAGTGTGCGCTGGATATTCTCAAAAAAATAGCAACGGAAAAATAGAATTTTACGTCACAAAACCTTTTAACAAAGAAAAAGCAACAGTTGGTAATGGATCTCAAATTTCATTTCAAACAAGTTCAAGAGAATTGGTTGATAAGTTTCATGATGTTGGGATTAAGTTGGGAGGTGCTAGCGAAGGATCTGGTGGTGAGAGACCCGAAGGCTCTGGAGTTTACTATTCTTACATTCGTGACTTAGATGGAAATAAAATCTGCGCTTTTACAAATAATCAATAATAAATGTCATACAATCTTGTAGAGAAAAAATTAAAAGCTAATGGTGTAGTTATTTTAGATGGTGGAAATGGAGGAGAGTTAGAAAGTTCAGGCGCAAAGATGGATAAAGATCTGTGGGCTGGAAAATGTGCAATAGATGACCCAGATAAAATGCTTCAAGTACATGAAAAATATATTAATGCTGGTGCAGATATCATTACTTCAAATACCTACGCTATTACACCGATATCAATGAAAGAGTACGGATATGATCAATTTACAAAAGCTTGGAATGAAGAAAGTGTAAAATTAGCTTTAAAGGCTGCTAACCATTCTAAAAGAGAAATAGCTGTTGCAGGATCAGTTTCAACTTCAGGCAGTTGGGATAAACTATCAGAAGAGGATATTAAACCTGGTTTTAATGAACATTTAAAAATTTTAAAAGAAGCAGGTGTAGACCTAATCATTTTAGAAGCCATGACGTCAAAGGATAGAACTGTTGAAAATATTATTGAGTGCTCAAAAAATGTTAAATTACCTATCTGGCTATCTATTTCTTGTGCAATAAATGAAGACGAAAATATATTAATGCACGGCTATCAAGAGAGTATAACTAATTCAAAAGCAAAATTTTACGATACTTTAGAAAATTCCCTATCTAAATTTAGTAAAATGCATGAAGGACCAATTTTAGTTGCACATTCAGATATCAAAGTTACAGGTGAAGCGGTTAAAATTTTAAAAAAAGTTCACAAAGGAATTGTAGGTGCATATCCAAATAATGGTTACTTTGAAAAACCTCATTGGAAATTAATTAATGATATATCCCCGACTAAATATTTAGAGGAAGCGAAAAATTGGATATCTAATGGGGCTCAGATTATAGGTGGATGTTGTGGAGTTGGTCCCGATAAAATAAGTGCAATCTCAGTTTTAAAATAAAATTTAAGAAATGACAAAAGATAAAAAAATAATTAGTGAATTAAATCCTACGCTTAAAATTATAAGAGATAATAAACCAAAATGGTATTTGCCGGAAACAAGAAGAGAGGGTTACCGAAATTTACATAAAATCAACAGATATGGTCTACTTCTAAGATCTGATCATGTATTAAAATTAAACCAAAAATATAATGACAAGATAGAAAAAATTCCATCAGTAAATAAAATGATAAATCATAAATATTTTTGCTCATTGTTGGTAGGCAAAGATCAAGACATTCTATATGAAAAATATGCAGATGATTTTAACGAAAATACCCCACAAACAATAATGTCTATCACAAAAATGTTTATTAATTTATTTATTGGAGAACTTGTTGAAAAAAAAATTATTGAATTAAATAAAAAAGTTTCAGAATATTTACCTAATATTGGCTCTGGGTATGCATCTGCAACGATTCAAGATGTTTTAGATATGAATATTCAAAATGCTTATAGCGAAGATTATACAGATCCATATACTTCTTCATTTTTACATGAACCAGTTTGTGGTTGGAGACTACCCGATGATTTAAATTATAAAGTAACCCAGGAAGAATTTTTAAATTCAATTAAATCTTTGAAAGATCAAGATTTAAAAAATACTTCAGATTTATCTCACTATAAATCAGCAAATACAGATGTAATGGGTTTATTAGTTGAAAAAGTAAGTGGAAAAAAACTTAAAGAATGGTTGTTGGAGGCTGTAGAAGCAGCAGGTTTTGAAGATGCCATGTATATGGGGACAGATAGATTTAGTATGCCTTGGATTTCGGGAGGCGGATGTTTAATCTCTAGAGATTTTTTGAGATATGGTCTTCTTTTTTCAAGAAAAGGGCATGGGGTATTAAATAGGAAAATCGGTTCTGAATTTTTCTTAGATGAAACATTAAAAAATAAAGGGACTAAATATATGGAATTATCAAAAAATAAATTTTTAGAGTACTCAAATTCAACAATGAAATGTGGTAATTGGATTGGCCATTCAGGTCTTGGAGGTCAATTTTTGGCAATAAATTTAAATAATGGAGTTGTTGCAAGCTATTTCTCTGTAATTGAAACAGATTCTGGAACTGATGAAAATTATAAGAAAGATATGATTAATATGATGGACGAAATAGTTAATAATAATTTTTAATTATTAATTTTTGTTTATTTTTTCTGCAATTAATATTTTTCTTTGCATTTCTCTTAAAACAGGTTTTTCTATAAGTTTGCCGTCTATTACAACCAAGCCTGTATTTGACTCGTTAAATTGATCTACAATTCTTTTTGCATGACTAATTTCTTCTTTTGAAGGTGTAAAAACCTCATTTAAAATTCCTATCTGTTTAGGATGGATAGAGCCTTTGCCTGTAAAACCAAGATTTTTTGCAAGCTCTGCCTCTTTTTTCATTCCATCCATATTTTCCAAATCTAAGTATGGAACATCTATTACATCAACCCCAATACTTGCGCCTGCATGAACTAATTTTGATCTTGCGTATACTAAATTTTCCCATTTATGCTCACATCTAAGCTCAGCTGCCATATCAACACCTCCAAAAAACAGAGCGTCTATTCTGTCTGAGCACTTTGCTATATCATAAGCAGCCTCAAGTCCCTCATTAGTTTCGATAATGACGTGAAGTCGTGAACTGTGCCCAGCTTCAGTAAGCAATTGATCCAGTATGACTACCTCATCGGGAGTTCGTACTTTTGGCATCATCAAAGCAGGAGGTGGTGTTTTTGTTGCAAGGATTGCATTTACATCTTCAATACCAAAACGCTCTCGCATGGAATTAATCCTCACCATTCTTTCAACGCCGTCATCTTCTTGTGGCTGTTCAAATAAAGCAAGGGCATTTTTTCGAGCTTCTGCTTTATCTTTTGGAGCAATCCCATCTTCTAATTCCACACAGACAATGTCTGCACCACTTGCCAAAGCTTTAGGAAACATGTCTGGTCGCAAGCCTGGTGTGAAAATAAAACTACGGCGAGGGCGAATAATGCGGTTTGTCATGTTAGAGTCCTTTCAGGTTATGGCGTAGTTTCTTGTTTAGCTAAACGGCTAGCTTCAATAAATTCTGGGTCATCTTCAGTTCGATATTGAGGTAAATTGTCATGTATAATATCCCAAGGAATCTTACTCTCTATACCCAAGTGACATCCATTTGGCTGCCAGTTCTGAGGATTATCAAGTGTTCCAATGAAAACAGCATCTAAAGATTGGTAGTTAAAAATTATGGGGCTGCCGCAGTCAGGGCAAAAGCCTCGCCGTGCGATATCTGAGGATTGGTAATATTTTGGAGATCCTTTTGTAAATTTTAAATTCCCTTTATCAAAAGCCATAAAAATAGCAGATGTATTGCCGTAAGCTCTTTGACACATGCGGCAATGACATACTGAAATCCATTTGGGTTTAATCAGTGCCTTAAATCGTATTTTTTTGCACAGGCATCCGCCTAATATTGGCTTTTCCATTACTAACTATGCCCTAATTTTATAAATTGTGTGTAGCGCATCAGCGTTCTCTCAGTTAATGCCATGTAACGTTTTTGTTTCAAGATAGTCTTCCAGCCCCATTAGTC
>LUMN01000219.1_pt1 | contig 10755 bp, 10 predicted proteins | sample 729991 | NCBI WGS metagenome assembly LUMN01 (sample SAMN03860262, study PRJNA289734) | marine metagenome | biome: seawater column; feature: ocean; material: water; isolation source: Red Sea water column Station 22 - depth 25m | place: Saudi Arabia: Red Sea | collected 2011-10-15 | depth 25 m
CCCCCGTACTTAATGAGGCAGCGACATCAATTGATCCAACAAGTCTGTCTTCAGTTATGCCAATGGGAACTTGAATAAATGGAGCCTCTCTTACTTTTTTCGGAATTTCTTCAATTTGATTCAAATAATCACTTCCAATTACCTCCTCCAACAATTTATTAGTACTAATATCCCATTCCTCTGGTTTATCTGGATCTAGGTTCCTACCAATAGGTCTTAATGAAGTATTACTATTTCTCTTAGATAGTGTTTCCAGTATTGATTCATTATCCAATACTTCTACAGGAGGGAGTAAAGTATGCAAACCCCTTGCTAATACTGACTTACCAGTACCTCTTCCGCCAGCGATAATCACTCCTCCTAAACTCGGATCAACTGCTGCCAAAAGCAAAGATAATTTCAATAAGCTATGACCTGTAATTGCCGCCAAAGGGAAAGCTCTAAAAGAATCCTTTGACTTCATTAAATCTTTTATTTCTCCTTTTTCTTTTAACTCGGGGTTCAAAATCACTTTAAAAATGCCTGATATAGAATTTATCCAATAACTTTGTTTTTTGTAGTGGAATTATCAAATCTTAATATCAAAAATGGACTATGTATATCCCTCGGAGCAAATATTGATAGTAAATTCGGAAGCCCTCTTGAGTCACTATTAATTTGCAAACCAAAAATAGAGGAAATAATAAATGAGTGGGGAGATAGTTTACTTTTAAAAGAGCTAAAAAAGTTAGAGAGATTTTTCGGACGAGAAGAGACTCCAAAAGGTAAGAAATGGCTATCAAGATGTCTCGATTTAGATATTCTTTGGTGGGAAGATTTTCATACGGTTGACGAGGAATTAACATTACCTCACCCTAGATTCATGAATCGGAATTTCGTTATTACACCACTATCTGAAATCTTAAGTAGAAGCCAAAAAATCACAAAGTTTGATGACCCAAAATGGTCTATTAATTGATTTACAAAACCAAAAAATAACTGTTAGGCTATTTTTATTTAAAATTCATGGGCAACATAAACTTTTTAAAAAGATCCATTTTTAAAGAAAAAATATCTGAGTTAAAGTCAAAAAAATTTAGTTTCGAAATAAATAGAATTGAGCTTCCAAATGGACATGAAGGTGAATATGGATACATTAAGCATCCTGGGGCAGCATTAGCCGTAATTTCCAGCAGGTACATTAGAAATAGGTGAAACACCTATTAATTCAATTCAAAGAGAAATACAAGAAGAGACTGGATTCAGTGCAAACAAATGGGATGAACTAGGAACTCTTGTCCCTGCTCCTGGTTATGCAGATGAAGAAATTTATTTATTTTTAGCTCGTGATTTAAACAAACTCAATTCCGAGGTTAAAGGAGATTTAGATGAAGATATAGAAGTATTAATTTTAGATCCAGACGAACTAGATAATCTTATTTCTAGTGGGGATGAAATTCTTGACGCAAAAACCGTGACGGCTTGGTTTAGAGCTAAACAATTTTTAGATAAATTATGAATAAACCTAGAATACTTTTTTGGCATAGAAAGGATTTAAGAATATTTGATAATCAAGCTTTAATCAAAGCATTTTCATTATCAAATGCTATTACTTCAACTTATATATTTGATAAAAATTACTCACACGATTTCAATGCAAGTTCAAGAGCTTGGTTTCTAGGAAATTCACTTCAAGAATTAGGAAATAATTGGAAAAAAATGGGTAGTAGATTAGTTATGGAAGAAGGAGATCCGGTATTAATAATTCCTCAATTAGCAAAGAAAATAGATGCTAAATTTGTTTTTTGGAATAGATCAATTGAACCTTATGAGATTAATCGCGATTTACAAATAAAAAAAAATTTAAAAGAACAAAATATTCAAGTTATTGAAACTTGGGATCACTTATTAGTAGAACCTTTAAAAATATTTTCCGGAAATAATAAACCTTATTCAGTTTATGGGCCTTTTTATAAAAACCTTAAATCAAAAATGAATTTATTAGGTCCATATGACCAAGATAAAGTTGTTTTCCAGTTTAAAGATATAGATAATAAACTCAAAGAAAATAAGACAATAAATTCATCTGATTCGGTTCTAGAGAAATTTATCAAAAATATCAAATTTCCTGGTTCGAATATTTGTCCATGTAGACCTGGAGAGAATGCTGCAGAAACATTATTAGAAAACTTCATTAACGAAAAAAAAATATATTCTTATAATTCTGCACGAGATTTTCCTTCCCATAATGGGACATCTTTTCTAAGTGCATCTCTCAGATTCGGCACCATTAGCATTAGAAAAATTTGGAACGCCACATTAAATTTAAATTCAGATTTTGCAAATCAAGGAAATTACCTATCAATTGAAACTTGGCAAAAAGAACTTGTTTGGCGTGAATTTTATCAACATTGCTTATTCCATTTCCCAGAGCTAGAGAAAGGTCCATATAGAAAAAAATGGGATCACTTTCCATGGCAAAACAATAATGAATGGTTTCAGCATTGGAGCAACGGAGAGACCGGAGTACCTATAGTTGATGCTGCAATGCGTCAACTAAATAGTACTGGCTGGATGCATAACAGATGTAGGATGATAGTCGCTTCATTTCTGGTAAAAGATCTTATATGCAATTGGCAAATGGGCGAGAAAAAATTTATGGAGACTTTGGTTGATGGAGACTTAGCTGCAAATAATGGGGGATGGCAGTGGAGCGCCAGTAGCGGTATGGATCCAAAACCACTTAGAATTTTTAATCCATATACCCAAGCAAAAAAATTTGATCCTATTTGCGAATATATAAAATATTGGATTCCTGAATTATCTAAAGTGTCAAATTCAGAATTATTAAATGGGGAGATATCTAATTTAGAAAAAAATAATTATTCAAGCCCTATTGTCAATCACAACATACAACAAAGATTATTTAAATCACTTTATGCTGAAATTTGAATTTCCTCTATACAATTCTTTAAAACTTTATTTAAATTTTCTGCTACATAAACTTGCTCTTCATAAGAAATTTCAGGAAACATTGGAAGACTAAGAACTTCTGTACAAATTCTCTCTGTATTAATGAGTTTTGTTCTAGAAAAATTTTTATTTTTGTAAGCTATTTGTGCGTGTATTGGAATTGGATAATAAATAATTGAATTAATACCTTTTTCAAAAAGTTGTTGTTTTACCAAATTCCTTAAGGAATAGTATTTTTTGCAATCAGTATCAAATAAATTTGAAAAATCTTCATTTAAAAAATATTTATCGTTTCTTAATTTGATGACAAATTGATTCCAAGAATGGGAAATTGAATCAGAGCTAATTTTTGGAAAACTAATAAATGGATTTTTTTCTAATAAATCAAGGTAATTATTAGCAATTTTTTGGCGATTATTAATCCACTTAGAAATATATTTAATTTTAATGTTTAATATGGCAGCTTGAATGGTATCAAGTCTGCTGTTATATCCAATTTGGGTATGATGATATCTTATTGGGCTGCCATGAACAGCCAGTTCTCTAATTTTTTTTGCAATCTTCTGATCTGAAGTTGTTACTGCTCCACCATCTCCAGCAGCTCCTAAATTTTTAGTAGGGAAAAAGCTAAAACAGCCTATATCACCGATACTACCAACTTTGGAAGTTTCCCACATTGTGCATGTTGCCTGAGCACAATCTTCGATTACTTTTAAGTCATATTTCTTGGCCAAAGATTTTATTAAGGTCATATTCACTGCATTACCAAATAGATGAACTGGCATAATTGCCTTGGTATTAGAATTTATTTCTTGTTCTATTAGTTCAGTATTAATGAGATAAGTTTCTGGATCTATATCTACCAAAACAGGATTAGCACCAACTGCACTAATAGCCTCTGCAGTTGCAAAAAAGCTAAAAGATGAGGTAATAACTTCATCACCCACACCAATATCTAATGCGCGCAAAGCTAATACTAAAGCATCAGTTCCACTATTACATCCAATAGTATTTTCAACACCAATCAGATTTGAAAAACTCTCCTCAAATTTGGCAATTTCTTGTCCTCCAATATACTGGCCCCCTTTTAAAACTTTAGAAACCTCACTCTCAATTTCAGAGCCAATTTCTTGGAACTGCCTATCTAAAGTAAATGGAGGTATCTGCATAGTAAATATATTAACCCTAAACCATATTTCTATGGGTAAAAAAATTTTTAATTCATTTAAACCAACTTGGTTCTTTACCAGGAGTCCATTTTATATTGCAACCTAAAGAAGGCATCTGATTTGAAGGATAAGAATTATCTTGATTCAAATCTTTTACAGCAGAGCGCAAATCTTTTCCAGATAGAGGGATATTATTACCTGGTCTACTATCGTCTAATTGGCCATGATAATACAATAAAAAATCACCATCTCCTTCATTTGAAAAAAGATAAAAATCTGGGGTGCAAGCCGCTTTTAATTCCTTAGCAAAATTTTGATTTTCATCATATAGATAAGGAAAACTCCATCCCTGTGTTTGTGCTTGTAATCTCAAATTTTTAGGAGAATCTGAAGGATGAGTGACAATATCATTACTAGAAATTGCAACTGTTTGAACTGTATTTTCAATTTCTTTACTTAAGGTGAAAATTTGATTCTCAATATATTTAACAAATGGGCAATGGGCACAAATAAACATTAAAAGTAAATGCCGATTATCTAGATTATGAGAATTAAAATATTCATTTTTTGAAGAATTAGCATTTAACATTTCGAAATTCGGTAATTGAAAACCTAATTCCAAAACCATAGAATTTGTTCTTACCATGTTCAAGTTAAAAATTCTTTGATATTTGAAAATTATTGTATATTTTGCAGTAATCCGTAAAGATAGGTACTTTTATATAGGAGAATAATAGAAATAATAAACAAAATGCTTCTAAATCTAACTGGCAAAAAAATTCTTGTTACGGGAATTGCCAACAATCGTTCAATAGCATGGGGTATCGCTCAACAACTTTCAAAAGCTGGCGCAGAACTTGGAATCACATATTTGCCTGATGATAAGGGAAGATTCGAGTCTAAAGTTAGAGAACTAACTGAACCTTTAAACCCATCGTTATTTTTGCCTCTTGATGTTCAAAATCCAGCTCAAATTGAAGAAATCTTTAAAAATATAAAAGACAATTGGGGGCAAATTGACGGATTAGTTCACTGCCTAGCATTTGCAGGACGCGATGAATTGATTGGAGATTATAGTGCTACCACTTCAGAGGGTTTTGATAGGGCTCTTAATATAAGTGCGTATTCGTTAGCACCTTTATGTAAAGCAGCAAAACCACTTTTTAGTGATGGTGCTGGAGTTGTCTCATTAACTTATTTAGGTTCAGAAAGGGCGATTCCTAACTATAACGTGATGGGAGTTGCTAAAGCAGCTTTAGAAGCTTCAGTAAGATATCTTTCTGCAGAACTTGGTCCCGAAAAACAAGTCAGAGTTAACGCAATAAGTGCTGGGCCTATAAGAACACTTGCGAGTTCTGCTATAGGTGGCATTTTAGATATGATTCACAATGTTGAAGAAAAGGCTCCTTTACGCAGAACAGTCACTCAAACAGAAGTAGGTAATACAGCTGCTTTTTTATTAAGTGATCTCTCTAGCGGCATTTCAGGCCAAACAATTTATGTTGATGCGGGTTACTGCATTAATGGAATGTAAACTAAGTTTTTTGCATAAAAATGTCATCTCTAAGGCAATCTGAAATAAAAAGAAAAACGAATGAAACAGATATTTCTGTATTTATAAACTTAGATGGAAATGGAATTTCTGAGATTGATACCGGGATACCATTCTTAGATCATATGCTTCATCAAATATCCAGTCATGGTTTGTTCGATTTAAAAATAAAAGCAATTGGAGATACCCATATTGATGATCATCATACAAATGAAGATGTAGGAATCGCATTAGGCAAAGCATTTTCAAAAGCCTTGGGAGAAAGAAAAGGAATAAGCAGATTTGGACATTTCTTTGCCCCATTAGATGAAGCATTAGTTCAAGTCACTTTAGACTGCTCTGGTAGACCGCATCTATCTTATGATCTTCAATTAAAAGCCCCTAGAATAGGAAATTATGATACTGAACTAGTAAGAGAGTTTTTTATTGCCTTTGTAAATAACAGCGGTATTACTCTGCATATTAATCAAATACGAGGAAGTAATTCACATCACATAGTTGAGGCGTGCTTTAAAGCTTTTTCAAGAGCAATGAGAATGGCTACCGAAATAGATCCAAGAAGATCTGATTCAATTCCAAGCAGTAAAGGAATGTTAGAAAAACAATAAAATAGGAATTTTTTCGAATCAGCCACAATTCAGTTGATTTTTGGCGAAGATAGATAAAGTGATCATTTTGTTGTGACTAATTTACAAGATAAAAAAATTGATAAATTTAATATTTTTAAAAAAGAAGATTGGTCAAGTGCTTATCAAAATGTAGAAAAGGAGCTAACTAAAGAGCCTCTAAAAATTAGCAAAGGTAATAATATTAAAAATTTAAATGGAACATTATTAAGAAATGGACCAGGAATATTAGAGAGAGGTGGACAATGGGTTCATCATCCATTTGATGGTGATGGGATGATAACATCCATAAAATTCGAAAATGGTCAGCCATTCTTAACAAATAGATTTGTTAAAACTAAAGGCTATTTGGAAGAAGAAAAAATAGATAAATTTATTTATAGAGGTGTTTTTGGAACACAAAAAAATGGAGGAATTTTAAATAATGCATTAGATCTAAAATTCAAGAATATCGCTAATACACATGTCATTAAATTAGGAGATGAAATTCTCGCATTATGGGAAGCAGCAGGTCCACATGCAATGGATCCTGATAGTCTTGAAACTATTGGTTTAACAACATTAAAAGGAGTACTCAAGCCTAACGAAGCATTCAGTGCTCATCCCAAAACAGACCTAAACTCAAATGCATCTTCAGAACTTTTAGTCACTTTTGGAGTACAAACCGGGCCAAAAAGTACCATTAGATTAATGGAATTTGATAATGCTGGTACAAATTCTGGAGAGCTCATTTTTGACAGAAAAGATACCTTTAATGGCTTTGCATTCCTTCATGATTTCGCAATTACAACTAATTGGGCAATATTTTTACAGAATGCTATTGATTTCAATCCTCTTCCATTTGTAATGGGTCAAAGAGGAGCAGCACAATGTCTAAAGTCAAACCCAAATAAAAAGGCAAAGTTTTTTATCATCCCCAGAGAAAGTGGATTATTTAGAGGACAGCCTCCTTTAACAATAGATGCTCCAGAAGGATTCGTTTTTCATCATGTAAACGCATTTGAAAAAGATTCCAAAATCGTATTAGATAGTATTTTTTATGATGATTTCCCATCAGTTGGTCCAGACGAGAATTTTAGGGATATTGACTTTGATAAATATCCAGAAGGAAAACTGAAAAGATCAATTATCGATCTAAAGACAAAAACTTGTGAACTTGAAACTTTCAGTGAACAATGTTGTGAATTTGCTGTTGTTAATCCTAAAAACTTAGGATTAAAAGCAACTTTTAGTTGGATGGCAAGCACATCTCAAAAGCTGGGGAACGCTCCACTTCAAGCAATAAAAAAAATAAATTTAACTTCTAAGGAAGAGATTTTTTGGTCAGCAGGTCCAAGTGGATTTGTTAGTGAACCAATTATGGTTCCATCAGAAAACTCTTCAAAAGAAGATGAGGGATTTTTATTTATACTTCTATGGAACGGAGAAAGAAGAGGAAGCGATTTAGTGATATTAGACGCAAAAGACTTAAAAGAATTAGCTGTTTATGAATTACCCATTTCAATTCCTCATGGCCTTCATGGATCTTGGGTTAATTGAATTTAAGAAAAAATTTCAATTAAATCTGGAATAATTTTTTTTAATGCTTTACCTCTATGACTACAAGAGTCTTTAATATCATTATTCATTTCTGCGAAAGTTAATCTGGTAGAACTCTCCTCAAAAATTGGGTCATACCCAAAACCACTTTTTCCTCTGGGGTTTAAAATAATATTGCCATGACATTTGGCCTCAGATTCAATAATCACTTCACCATTTGGGGAACAAACACAAATATTAGCAATAAAGAAAGCACTTCTATTTTGAACTCCATCAAGTTCTCTTAAAACTCGTTCAATTCTCTTCTGATCATTTTCTGCATATCTAGATGAGTAAATGCCAGGCTTACCACCTAGTGCTTCAATACAAATTCCTGAATCATCTGCTATTGAAAAATTATTCGTTTTTCTCGAAACTTCACTCGCTTTTTTAATTGCATTATCTCTAAATGTCAGTCCATCCTCTTCAACTTCTAATGATTCTGGCTGGAGTAACAATTTACAATTAACTCCAGCAAGCAATTTCTTATATTCTTCAATTTTACCTTTATTCTTACTCGCTAAATATAAATTTTTCATCCTTATTTTCCTGCCAAATTTATAAATTCTTGACCCCACTCTAATACCTCAATTAGATAAGATTCTTTTGGTGCTTCACAATATAACCTTAAAAGAGGTTCCGTTCCTGAAAACCTAAAAAGAAGCCAAAAATTTTTATCAATTCTCAACTTTATTCCATCGATCTTTGAGATACTTTTTAACTTGTGATTATTAATATTCTCAGGAATATTATCTATGATAAATTCTTTTACGTTATTTTTTTCTGACTGATTTGGAAATTTAATATCAATTCTTTTATAAAAACTTGGCCCAAAATCTTCTTGAATTTCATCTAAGGTTTCATATAAATATTGAGATTTTTCAGCAATTCCATTTAATAAAACCATCGCTGCATATAGAGCATCTCTTTCAGGCATAAAGTCACCAAAACCAACTCCCCCAGATTCCTCTCCTCCAATAAATATTTTTTCTTTAATCATTTTTTCAGCAATATATTTAAAGCCAACTGGAAGTTCAAAAACATCTCTATTTTGACTCTCTGATATATTTTTAATAATATCTGAACCACTAACAGTCTTTAAAACTGGATAAGAATTATTTTTAATTTCGCCCAAATAGCTAATAAAGTATGGGAGTAAATCTTGAGTACTAGAGTATCTTCCTTTTTCATCAATTGCCGCAATTCTATCACCATCACCATCAAATATAATTCCTAAAGTTTTCACTTCATTTGTTGAATTTTTCATTAGTGTTTGTTTTAGATCATCTGCATAATTCAAAAGAGGTTCAGGAGGTTTTCCTCCAAAAAAAGGATCAGCATCTTTCCTGATTTCTGAAATAACTTCTAAATCATTAGAAGCAAAAATCTCAGCCATACAATTTGCAGCTGAACCATGCATAGAATCTACAAAAATTCTCAATTTCATTTTTTTTAATCTCTTGGAAATATAGTCAATATCAAAAAGGGATTTAATTCTATCTAAATGAAATTTCTTAATATCTACCAATTGATTAATACCATCTATTTTTTCAATTGAATTTCCAAGCATTAATCTTTTTTCAACTTCACTTGTAAAAGATTCGTCAACAGAACATCCATTAAAGCTCTTTATTTTCAGACCTAGCCAATTATATGGATTATGACTTGCTGTAATTACTAACGCTCCAAGACAACCGACTTCTTTGGCATAGAAACTACAAGAGGGTGTTGTAACAAAGCTATCAGATAAGATCGGTTCGAAACCACATCCTCTTACAAAAGGCACTATTTGCTTGGCGAATTCACAAGCCATAAATCTACGATCATATCCAATAATAATTTTCTTTGAATTAACTTCTTTATAGTATTGATAATGCAACTCCTGACATGCAGCGACAACAACTCTTGAAAGATTGGACAGGTTAAAGTCAAAACCAATAATTCCTCTCCAACCATCAGTTCCAAATTTTATCTTATCTAATTTATCAGCTGTCAAATTTCAAATTTCCTTGATTTCTTTTAATTATCTATACTAATTTATATGAGTAAATTTTAAAACCGCCCTTAAAAAATAATTTGAATTCTCTTCATTTAAAAAGTTTTACAAGATGCAAAAGAAAAGCATGGCTCGATTTTAAGGGTAAAAAATCTTATGAAGTTTGGTCTCCCCATAAAGCTATAGATAAAATTAATCAGTTTCAAATTTTCTCTGAATTTTGTAATGGTGAAATATATACAGGATTAAAAGCCTGTGAAAATGGTTATCAAGGGGTAATTGGATTAAAAATCAAAGGAAATCTTTTCCAAAATATAAACGCAGAGATACTTCCACAATTACTTTTAAAGACTAAAGGTAAAAGTAAATGGGGACAATATAAATATTTACCTGCTGTTTATAAGTTAGGCCACAAAACCACTAAAGAACATTTATTCGACTTAGCTTTTAGTTCTATGCTGTTGGAATCTTTTCAAGAATCTAAAATTGAGAAAGGATTAGTAATTTCAACTTTTGATAAAAAAGTTAAAGTTGAAGAAATTTATTTAAATAAAAAATTAAGAAAAAAAGTTTTAAATGTTTTATTAAATTTGAATGAATGCTTGGAGGGATCTATACCAGAAATAACTCAAGATAGAAAAAAATGTACTATTTGTTCCTGGCAAAAATTTTGTGACAAAGAAGCAAAAGAAAATGGATATCTAACAGATATAGATGGAATAGGATCCAAAACGGCCTCATTACTTATAACAAATGGAATATCTGATACCCAAACATTAGCTTCGTATAGCGAAAAACAACTTGGAGATAAATTATCTAAATTCAAAAATCAAAAGTATGAAAAAGCGTCCATATTTGTAAAGCAAGCACAAGCATATATCT
>LUMN01000685.1_pt1 | contig 10741 bp, 10 predicted proteins | sample 729991 | NCBI WGS metagenome assembly LUMN01 (sample SAMN03860262, study PRJNA289734) | marine metagenome | biome: seawater column; feature: ocean; material: water; isolation source: Red Sea water column Station 22 - depth 25m | place: Saudi Arabia: Red Sea | collected 2011-10-15 | depth 25 m
CACCTGTGAAAGGCATGCCTCTATTTACCATTTCGCGCACTGTTGGACGTATTATCCTCTCCATAGTCTTATTTAATACTGCCTCGCTAAGAATTGGCGCTGGCGAATAGGCACCCATGCCTCCAGTATTTAGTCCAGTGTCTCCTTCGCCTACCCTCTTATGATCTTGCGCAGTACCAATAGGCAGAACTGTTTCGCCATCAACTAAAACGAATAACGACGCTTCCTCACCTTCCATAAATTCTTCGATCACAACGCTGGCGCCAGCATCGCCAAAAGAGCCATCAAAAATTTCGTCCACTGCAGATAATGCCATCTCAATATCTGTAGCTACGATTACACCTTTGCCTGCTGCCAGTCCGTCCGCTTTTACGACTAAAGGCGCTCCCTGGGTCTTTATGTAAGCTGTGGCTGATTCAAGTGAATCGAATGCTGCATAATTTGCGGTAGGCGCTCCACAGGCATCACAGATTTCTTTCGTAAATTTTTTACTTGTTTCTAGTTGGGCCGACGCTTTAGAGGGCCCAAAAGTTAAAATGCGCTCTTTTCTTAGATAATCACCGACACCCGCAGCCAATGGGGCTTCAGGTCCAATTATAACAAAATCTATACTATATTTTTTTACTGTTTGGAGCACCTTTTCGGGGTTAAGAATATCGATGCTTATGCAGCGTGCAATTTCAGCAATACCTGCGTTTCCGGGGGCCACATATATGTTGTCACACTTAGGGTTTTGCTTAATAGCCCAAGCTAGAGAATGTTCACGACCTCCACTCCCTAATATCAATATATTCATACTTGAATCACCTTAAGCTCTCTGATTTTTAATAATCAACAAGATATGATTGAGCAAGGTACCCCAAAACTAATTGCTCTCGTGCTCATCAAAGTTTAGGTTTTTGTAGGGAGTTTTTCATGTCTGATCTTTTCGAAAATCAAATACAAGGGATTAATGAACCTGAGTTTTCTGTAAGTGAGATTTCTAATGCAATTAAAAGACTAATTGAGGAAGAGTTTTCGTACGTTCGAATAAGAGGTGAAATTGGTCGTGTAAGTTTACCCAGGTCCGGTCACGTCTATTTAGATTTAAAAGATGAAAAATCAGTAATTGCTGGTGTCATTTGGAAGGGTGTTGCTGATAAATTAATGACAAAGCCTGAAGAGGGCATGGAAGTAATAGCCAGAGGGCGGGTTACTACGTTTGGGGGGCAATCCAAGTATCAAATAATTATAGATGATTTAAGGCCTGCGGGTGTTGGTGCCTTAATGGCTATGTTAGAAAAAAGAAAAAAACAGTTTCAAGCTGAAGGAATTTTCAACCAAGAGCATAAAAAGCCTCTTCCCTTTCTTCCTGAAATTATAGGCGTTATTACCTCTCCATCCGGAGCTGTCATCAAAGATATTTTACATCGTCTTTCCGATCGCTTCCCTAGAAAAGTGACTTTATGGCCTGTTGCAGTTCAGGGAGACAATTGTGCAAGAGAGGTCTCTCGAGCTATAGATGGATTTAACTCTTTAACTGTTCAAAATCCTCTTATTGCGCCGGATTTAATAATTGTAGCTCGAGGAGGTGGGTCTATAGAGGATCTTTGGGGCTTCAATGAAGAGCTGGTGGTTAGATCGGCATTTAAATCAACAATACCATTGATTTCAGCAATAGGTCATGAAACAGACACTACACTTCTTGATTATGTCGCTGATATGAGGGCCCCCACGCCCTCAGCTGCAGCAGAAATGGCAGTGCCCGTGAGGCATGAATTGTTGGCATTAATAGATGCTAACGAAGCCCGATTAAGTAGAGCTCTTAGCCAGGTTCTCTTAAACCGGTCCCAGAGATTATTGGATATTTCCCGCTCATTGCCCAGAGTATTTGGGCTTTTAGAAGGCCCCACTCAGCGATTGGACTCCATAAGTACTCGTTTGCCAATTTCTTTAACTTCCAGTGTTAAACTAAAAAAGAGCAGGTTGTTTGAACTCAGTACCGGTATAAAGCCCACATCTTTGATTATGCGTTTGGAAAACTCACAAAGTAAATTTGAACTACAGGCAAAGCAACTGAAAACTCTGCTTGGCTATTATATTGATCTTAGGAAACAAACTTTAGGTTCTTTGTTTTCGAGAATTGAGAGCTTGTCCTTAAAAAGAGAGATACTCCATGAGCAAAAAAATCTAAAAGATTTATCTCTTAGGATCAGAAAAGCGTATGAAATGAGTTTAACAAACTTAGAAACAAAACTTCAGGCTATTGATCGATTAAGGGAAACCCTTGGATATCGTGAGACACTAAATAGAGGATACGCAGTAATCAGATCGGGCGATAATGTTATTACAGAAAAAGCCAAAGCTTTGTATGAGACCAACCTATCCATTGAATTCTGGGATGGTGAATTACCAATCAAAAACCTTAATGATTAAGCGATCAATTTAAGCAGCCAAGACTAAACTATCGTATGTAACTGTTTCAAGGTCGTTTTTATGTTTTAAAAAGCTCATTTTGATTATAAACTTTAGTGCAAAGATCTGGGGAGAATTTACATGGCATTAGACCAGGATAAAGGTGTTTGGAAATCTGCCAAGGGCAAGGGGCGCCGAACTCCAAAGGGTCGCCAATTTGAAGATGAAGCTCTGAATGAAGTTAAAGCCCTTTTGGAGAATAGACCCAGACAAAAAGACCTTCTCATCGAGTTTCTACATCTTATTCAAGATAAATATGGTTATTTATCTGCTCAGCATCTTTGTGCCTTAGCTGAAGAATTGAAAATATCTATGGCAGAAGTTTATGAGGTGGCATCATTTTATGCACATTTCGATATAGTTAAAGAAGATGAAACGCCTCCACCCAAAATAACAATACGTGTCTGCGACTCTCTGTCTTGTGAATTGGCTGGAGCTGAAAAACTTCGCGAAGAATTGAAAAAAGGTTTAGATCCAAAAGAAGTGAGGGTTGTAAGGGCACCTTGTATGGGTAGATGTGATGCTGCCCCTACCTTAGAACTTGGGCATAACCATATCGACAGAGCATCCACTGATAAAGTTCAAGCAGCTATATCTGAGGGTCACTTTCACTGTAGCATTCCAGAATATGAAAGGTTTCAAAAATATTTTAGCCTTGGCGGTTATCAAACACTTTTAAATTTGCGACTAGAAGGTAATTGGGAAGACATTCAAAATAAAATCTTAGCTTCTGGCTTGAGGGGTCTAGGAGGTGCAGGTTTCCCTTCTGGTAAAAAATGGGGATTTGTTCGCATGAATGAAGGTCCTCGTTTTATTGCTGTTAATGGAGATGAGGGTGAACCAGGAACTTTTAAGGATAGATTTTATTTAGAGAGAACACCCCACTTGTTTCTAGAAGGAATGCTCATAGCCGCTTGGGCTGTAGAGGCAGAAAAAGCTTATATTTATATGCGTGATGAATATCCTGCGGTTTTAAAAATACTCAAGGAGGAAATAACAGCATTGGAGCAAGCTGGGATAGTAGAGCCGGGTTATATAGAGCTTCGACGAGGCGCTGGTGCCTATATCTGTGGTGAAGAAAGTGCAATGATAGAGTCTATAGAGGGTAAGAGGGGATTACCAAGACACCGTCCTCCATTTGTTGCTCAGGTGGGCCTATTTGGTCGGCCAACGCTCGTTCATAATGTTGAAACGCTCCATTGGATTGCACGAATTTGTAGGGAAGGTCCTGAAATTCTAAATAGTGTGGAGAAAAATGGGAGAAAAGGCCTTCGAACCTACTCTGTATCAGGCCGAGTTAAAGATCCTGGCATTTACTTGCTTCCCGCTGGGTCAACCATTTTAGACATTATTGATGCTGCTGGTGGAATGATGAAAGGTCATACATTTAAAGCTTATCAGCCTGGTGGACCTTCTTCTGGTTTGTTGCCTTCAAAACTCAATGATGTTCCTATGGATTTTGATACACTTCAACCGTATGATACTTTTATTGGTTCGGCAGCGGTAGTTGTATTGTCAGACAAAGATAGCGCTCGGGCCGCCGCTCTCAATATGTTGAAATTTTTTGAAGACGAAAGCTGTGGTCAATGTACTCCATGCAGAGTTGGCTGTGAAAAAGCCGTGAAATTGATGGAGAAAAAAGAGTGGGATACGGAATTGTTGGAAGAAGTTTGCAAGACCATGGTTGATGCTTCTATTTGTGGGTTAGGTCAGGCTGCACCAAATGCCATAAAATCAACGATTAAATATTTCAATGATGAAATTTAGGGTATCCGCCGGAGCAATTAACTGGATAATCTTAAATAAAAGCAGTCATCTTCTTTCTTTTATTTATATTAATTTGATACTAATTGATATCAGAGATTTCAAATGGTGTAGTTGATGGGATTTTTCAAAAAACTCAAAGAACGTTTATTCAAATCTTCTTCTAAAATAGATGAAGGATTGGATGCAATTATTGAAGACGGCGGTGAGGCTGAGGAAGTTGAATTAGAAGAAGGTCTCAAAACGCAAAAAGAAACAGTTGAATTTGCTACGAGCGTAGAAGCTGAAATTGAACCTGCTCCAATTGACCCCAAGTTAGAACAAAACGCTCTGAACGCTTCAGAAACCATCGAACCTGAAGAAGTGAAAGAAAATGTTGATTTTGATAAAATCGATGATGTCGAAATTGAACCTGTCCCAATTAAACCTCAAATAGAGCAAAATGAGGTCGCCAATGAAAAACCTACGGTAACTAAAGGAAAAAAAGAAACCTTAGTTGGCAAAATTTTAGGCCGCAAAAAAGTAAAAGTCATTAAGCGAAAATTTGATGATGATATGCTCGAACAACTGGAAGAGTTATTAATCGCTTCCGATATGGGTGTAGATACAGCTATGAGAGTTGCGGCTAATATGGCTCAAGGAAATCTTGGTAGTCGATTATCTACATCTGAAATAAAAAAATTATTAGCCGACGAGATAGAGCAAATAATGGAGAACGTGGCGCAACCATTGCCAATCTATCCTAAACATCCGCAGGTTGTTCTCGTGGTTGGTGTCAACGGTTCTGGAAAAACCACAACAATTGGTAAGTTGGCTAGCCAGTTCAAAGAGGCTGGTAAAAATGTAGTGATAGCGCTTTTGATGCCCTAGAAAAAGCACAGCAAGAGAAAGCGGATCTACTTATGATCGATACTGCTGGTAGGCTTCAAAATCGAACAGATTTAATGGAGGAGCTAGCAAAAATTGTGAGGGTTTTGAAAAAAAAGGATCCTGAAGCACCTCAAAATACTATTTTGGTTTTAGATGCCACAACAGGTCAAAATGCGATTTCTCAAGTTGAGACATTTCGTGAAATAGCGGAAGTAAGTGGCCTTATTATGACAAAGTTAGATGGAACGGCAAAAGGTGGTGTGCTTGTAGCGTTAGCCGATAAATTTGGCTTGCCAATTCACGCTATTGGTGTTGGTGAGCAAATAGATGATTTGGCTCCGTTTGATCCAGCAGAATTTGCTCAAGCGTTAACTGGTTCTGACAATTAAACTATATTATTTTTATGAGCTCTGAACCGTTATTTTTAGTTTCCTTTATTTATGAAATAGAAGGAACAAGTCTAGGTAGTCGTGTGGCATTGTGGCTTGCCCTATTAGCTGCCTTTCTACACGCCGTTTTTGGTGCTTTACAAAAAGGACGTCACGATCCTTGGTTATCGCGTGGTGCTATTGATGCCAGTTCTGGTTTGGCCATGGTTCCACTTGCGATATTCGTTGTCCCAATTCCAGAGCCTCGACTCTGGCCAATTTTTCTAGTGATTTTTTTAATACATTTTATTTACAAACTTCTTCAAGCCTTCGCTTACTCTAAAGGCTCTTTTACCGTAGTATATTGTTTTGCTTCTTTTGGTGGGTATTTTTGGGTTGGCTTTATACAACCTAATCTATTTAGAGAAATCGAGAGAAACTTTGCCAGTCGCTTTAATTTTTGCTGTTTGCACGGGTAGCTTCGTCGCCATTTATACTACAATTGATGCTTATGGTATTAGGTTGGCTATTGACCCGTTGGCATTTATTGTGTGGTTTTTTTTGTTTGATAGTCTGTCAATTACACCATATGCAATCTACCGATGGTTAAATTTAATTGAAAGACCAAATTTATTTCCTCTGGCAATCAGAGGTGTTGCAGGTGGAATTGTTGCTTTTTTTAGTTTTGGATCGATAATGTTGGCAACACGTCTTGATAAAGTGGGAGAGGCTGCGGTTCTCAGAGAAACATCAACAGTTTTTGCTGCCATTATAGGTTGGGTGTTTTTAAAAGAAACGGTTGGGCCACGTAGGGTATTATTAATGGCTTTGATTGCTTTTGGTGCTGTCGTAGTTGAACTTGGAGGTTAAGTAATGTCATCAAATCAAAAACACTCTGGGATTAAGTCTACTTTGGAATTTGGGCCCGTAATAATCTTTTTCTTGGCCTATATTTTGTTTAATCGCTATGACATCAGTTTGAATATTTATGGGCAAACCTACGAGGGTTTTGTTTTAGCGACTACAATTTTTATACCCATAATTTTAATTACAACTTTCCTGACTTGGAAGTTGACTGGCGAAGTTTCAAAAATGCAGCTTTTTACGGCTATCCTCGTAGTTGTTTTTGGTGGAATGACCATTTTGTTTAATGATGATCGATTTTTTAAAATGAAACCAACTCTTGTTTATTTTCTGTTTGGGTTTGTTTTATTAGTTGGTTTGCTTAGAGGTAAATCTTATTTGGAGTCGTTGATGGGGACTATGCTTCCGATGGAACGTGAGGGATGGATGATTATAAGTCGTAGAATTACTGGCTTCTTTTTCTTCTTAGGGCTTTTAAACGAATTTGTCTGGAGGACGTTTTCGACTGAGGTTTGGGTTTATTTTAAAACCTTCGGGTTAAGTATAGCATTGTTCGTATTTCTTGCGTCTCAATTTTCAGTTTTATCAAAATATGGTGATTTTGGTAATGATGATAAAAAATAAGTTAATACCAGCAAGGGTTCGATTGATTACTTGACGATGATCAATTAAATGTCTAATTCACTGTCATAGTGGTGATTTGTTACCAGATTGCGAACCACTTTAAAAATTCGCTAAAAGGTCAGGATGCAATCCCCCCATTCGCTTGACCGCAACTGGGGGTTTTTTGTGTTTTGACCAATAGGTGTAATTATGAATAAACATTATCACAACCGAACTAAAATGGTTCATGGCGGTACCAGAAGAAGTCATTATGGTGAAGTCAGTGAAGCACTGTTCATGACACAAGGTTATATATACGAAACTGCTGAAAACGCTGAAACGCGGTTCCTAGAAAGTCGCGATGACGATTTTATATACTCAAGGTATGGAAACCCAACCGTGGCTATGTTCGAAGATCGCATGGCCCTTTTAGAAGGTGCCGAAGACTGTTTCGCTACGGCGTCAGGAATGGCAGCAGTCAACGGCGCTTTGGTTTCTTGCTTAAAAGCAGGAGATCATGTGGTAGCTTCGAGGGCCTTATTTGGCTCTTGTCTTTACATTCTTGAAGAAATTTTACCTCGTTTTGGCGTAGAAGTAACATTTGTAAATGGTTTGGATCTCGCAGCCTGGGAATGTGCTTTCAAATCCAATACAAAGGTTTGCTTTTTCGAAAGTATCTCTAATCCAAACTTGGAATTAGTTGATATTCCAAAAGTTGTAGAAATAGCGCACTCTCATGGTGCGTTAGTTATTGTTGATAACGTGTTCACAACCCCAGTTTTTTCAAAAGCTTTCGAGTTTGGAGTGGATGTTGTTGTTTATTCGGCAACCAAACATATCGACGGGCAGGGTCGTGCCTTGGGCGGTGTAATTCTAGGTAAAAAGGAATTTATACGCAAAAAAGTCGAGCCTTATATGAAACATACAGGGGGTGCGATGAGCCCATTTAATGCATGGGTCATGTTGAAAGGTTTGGAAACAATAGAATTGAGAGTGAAAGCACAGGCAAAATCGGCTTTGAAAATTTCTCAAGTTTTAGAGCAATCATCAAACATTAGAAAAGTTATATATCCCGGATTGCCTTCCAGCGAACAGCATAATTTGGCTAATGAAATAATTTCTGGTTATGGAACTGTAATAACATTTGAGTTTGTTAAAGGTAAACCGGCTGCTTTTAAATTTTTGAATAATCTAGAAATAATTATAATTTCAAATAATCTTGGAGATGCCAAATCGATTGCAACGCATCCTGCAACAACCACCCATCAACGCCTAACCGAAAAGCAAAAGGAAGATCTCCAAATTAGTGAGGGGTTAATCAGGCTGTCCGTTGGTCTTGAGGATACAGATGACCTCATTAATGACGTTTCGTCAGCTTTAAGGACTCTTTAATTGATCTGTAACTAAAAATGTTGCGTATTAATAATCGCATGTAGTAAAGTTAAGTTTACACAATGGTCAGGGTCAGTGACGGAAAAGGGGTCCGGAATGAATATTCATACCCGTAAGTTAGATTCGGAAATTTCCGAATCTAAATTGAATGATAAATATCCAACTGAATTTAACCTTGATGCTGATTATAAGGCTTCACTTCCTGATCTGCAAAATGGCCCTAGCTCCCTAATTAAAGGTTCCAATCAAGTTATTCAGCATGTTGGCATCTCTAATTTCAAACTTCCAATTAGATACAGATTGCGAGGTGCTGGCGAAAGAACTCTGGAGACTTCAGTGACAGGCTCAGTTAGCTTAGGTGCTGACAAGAAAGGCATAAATATGTCGCGTATCATGCGCAGTTTTTATAAGCATTCTGAAGAGCAATTTAGCTTTTCAGTTATAGAGGCGGCTCTGGATGACTATAAAACAGATTTAGAGAGTTTTGATGCCAGAATTTTGATGAAATTTTCGTTTCCAATGAAGGTTGGTAGCCTTAGATCCAATCTATCTGGTTATCAATATTATGACATCTCTCTAGAGTTGATTGATCAGGATGGGCTTCGTACCAAAGTTATGCATTTAGATTACGTGTATAGTTCGACATGCCCGTGCTCTCTAGAATTGAGTGAGCATGCAAGGAAGTCTAGAGGCAACAGAGACGCAGGTTATGGTTAAGAGAGAGGATGAGCAAGCATTCGCAGAACTTAACGCTGCTAATCCTATCTTTGTAGAAGATGCAGCTCGATTGTTTTGTAAGAACTTGAAGAGCGATGACCGCATTGGTGATTTCAGAATAATAGCTTCACACCAAGAAAGTTTACATAGTCATGACGCGATTTCAATTTTGACAGAGGGCTCAACTTTTGAGACCGTATCAATTGATCCTTATCAATTCTCAACTCTCGTACATCGCGGATAAATTTAATAGGACTTGACAGTACCTTAGACAGCAATCAACGGTGTTTCCATGATTGATATGCGACCCGTTGGATATGTTATTGGGATTTTAGTCGTCTTTCTTGGATTGACGATGTTGGCGCCTCTAGCAGTGGATTTCGGGCAAGGGAATGGGCACTGGCCAGTATTTGCAACATCTGCTGCCATAACGATAATTAGTGGTGGTTTTCTTGCTCTAGCCTCATCAAATGGAACCCATATAGGTTTAGACATACAAAAAACATTTTTGCTGACAACCCTTGTTTGGGTTGCTTTATCGGTGTTTGCGTCATTACCCTTTATTTTGGGATATACCAATGCAAACTTGGTGGATGCAATCTTCGAAGCAGTTTCAGGTATAACTACAACAGGTTCTACTGTATTCAATGAGCTGGATAAAATGCCAAAGGGTCTTCTTCTTTGGAGAGGTATTTTACAATGGCTAGGGGGTATAGGTATAATTGTCGTTGCAATGGTTTTTCTACCCGAACTCAGGGTAGGCGGCATGCAAATTTTTAGAGCTGAAGGCTTTGATACTCTTGGAAAGATCTTACCTAGGGCAACAACAATAGCTTTTCAAATTTCTATAATCTATGTGGGCATTACTATAGCTTGCGGTTTATCCTATGTTCTGGCTGGGATGAACTTTTTTGATGCAGTAGTCCACGCATTCACAACTGTAGCAACGGGTGGCTTTTCAAATTATGATGGATCCTTTTCTGTGTTTTCCTGGAAAGTCGAATATGTTGCTATTTTATTCATGATTTTGTCAGCATTGCCTTTTGTTCGTTATGTACAATTGATAAACGGGCAGGGCACAGCTGTATTTAAAGACCCACAAGTAAAGACATTTATTCTTTTAATTATTTTGTTAGTTTTGTTGAGTACATTTGTTTTAAGCATTCAGTTAAACCTATCTTTTGAACTTGTCTTTCGGAAAGCTCTTTTTAATATAACATCTATTCTAACAGGCACTGGATATGCCTCTACAAACTATATGTTATGGGGCGGTTTTCTAGTATCACTTTTGTTTTTTGTAGGCCTCATCGGAGGCTGTGCTGGATCAACAACTTGTTCTGTTAAAATTTTTAGGTACCAAATTGTATTTGCGTCAATAGCAAGCCAGCTAAAAAGGATTCACTCACCAAACGGAGTTTTTATTCCTCGATATCAAGGCAGACAAATAAGTGATGACATTCTGAATTCGGTGTTGACATTTTTCGTGGTATTTTTTGCATCCCTTGGAATATTAGCTGTACTGCTTTCACTTACAGGACTAGATCTAATAACCTCTTTGTCGGGAGCAGCTGCCGCACTTGCTAATATTGGCCCTGGATTAGGTGAAACTATCGGTCCAGATGGAAATTTTTCATCTTTAAGTGATACCGCGAAGTGGTTGTTAATTGCAGGAATGCTAATAGGTCGCTTGGAATTAATAGCTGTATATA
>LUMN01000289.1_pt1 | contig 10729 bp, 10 predicted proteins | sample 729991 | NCBI WGS metagenome assembly LUMN01 (sample SAMN03860262, study PRJNA289734) | marine metagenome | biome: seawater column; feature: ocean; material: water; isolation source: Red Sea water column Station 22 - depth 25m | place: Saudi Arabia: Red Sea | collected 2011-10-15 | depth 25 m
TAGTAATACTGTACGGGCTGAAGAGTTTCTTCATCTCTATATAGCCCAACAAATCCAACCCGAGCTGATGGGACCAATTCTAAAACGCCGTCTAAAAGCCCATTACCCGCTCGGAGGATGGAAATAAGAGCTAATTTCTTTCCATCCAATGTCGGCGCATCCATTTCCTCTAAAGGCGTCTCAATCTTTCTTTTAGTCATTGGTAAATTTCTAGTGATTTCATATGCCAGAAATTGACTAATTTCTCGCAGAAGCTGTCTAAATTCTACCGTTGAAGTAGTCTTTTTTCTCATTAATGTCAGTTTATGTTGTACTAGGGGATGATCAACGACAGTAAGATGCTGTACCATAATTTACCTTTCAAAATTCAATAATTAAGAATGATACTAAGGGTCTTTAATTGCAACCCCCAAGTGACTGGAAGCTAGAGCTGCAATGACATTTAAATCAATTTCAGATTGAATTAAATTAGCTTTGCCGTGCAAAAGTATTGGGACTTGTTCTCTTGTATGATCCGTGCCAGACCAAGTTGGATCATTTCCATGGTCCGCAGTAATAATAAGCAAATCATCTTCTAATAAATTTTTAACTACTGATGCTATACCGTTATCGAACCATTCTAGTGCTTTGGCATATCCAAGGGGATCCCGTCGGTGTCCATACAGACTGTCAAATTCAACAAAATTAGCAAATATTAGAGATCCATTGTCTGCAAAATGTGTATGTTCTTCCAATTGCTGCATAAGATCGGCATCAGAGCCTGTTACATTAAAATCAATGTTTCGCATTGAAAAAATATCTCCTATCTTTCCAATCGAATAAGTTTTTCCACCCGCAGCTTTAACCCAGTCAATTAGAACTGGGCTTGGCGGGAGCATAGCATAATCCTTGCGATTTTTTGTTCTTCTCCACCCTTCATCTTTAGAACCCAAAAATGGTCGAGCTATAACACGCCCAATATTCAGACTGTGAATCAAAGGTGATAATTTTTCACATAGCTCATAGAGTCTATCTAGTCCAAAAGCAGTTTCATGTGCTGCTATTTGGAAAACACTATCAGCAGATGTATAACAAATCGGCATTGAAGTCTCGACATGCAACTGCCCAAATTCCTCGATTATTTCAATACCAGATGCGTGCTTATTACCGAGAATTCCGTTAACTCCAGATATTTCACAAATCGACTTTATGATCTCTTTAGGGAAAGAATTTGTTTTTTCTGTAAAGTAATGCCAGTCCCATGTAACCGGCAATCCTGCGATTTCCCAATGGCCCGATGGGGTGTCTTTTCCTTTAGAAGTTTCACGACCGACTGCCCAATTTGCATTGTTTGAAACAGGCAAGTCCGGATGTTCTATCCCAACAGAATGGAAGATAGCTGAACCCAAGCCAAGAGAATTTAGTTGGGGCAACTTTAGTGGACGACCTAACTTTTCCATATATTGTGCAATATGCAGAACGGTATTTGACCCAAAGTCTGAAATCTCTCCATTAAAATATTTATCTGCGTCTGGCGCACCACCGATTCCAACCGAGTCCATAACAACTAGAAATACTCTTGGCATTTAGATTATCTCTTTAAGGAAAAGTGAATTAGGACTTTTTTTAGTTGCTGAAATTATTGCTGCATCTTGAACGCTTTTAATTACCTCTTGAGCAATATCTGTTCTCGACGCATGTACGCGAGCAATTATGTCACCTTGATGCAAATATGACCCTAACGGTCGAATTTGATCTAATCCCACTGAAGGATCAACTATATCGGTTTGAACACGCCTTCCACCTCCTAGAGCAACAATTGTATTGCCTAAATCATGTCCACGCCAAGCAGTTAAATAACCCGATTTCACCGAAGGAATCTCAAGTATAACGGTCGCCTCTGGCAGATATCTATCCCAGTCATCTGTAAATTTTATGGGCCCACCCAGTGACGCTATCATTCGTCCAAAGGTTTCGATTGCTTTACCGTTTTGAATCAAATCTTCAAATTTTTTCTCAACGTTTTTTCCACCAATATTATGTTGCTTAGCTAAAAAAGAAGCTAATTTTACTGAAACTTCAGCCAACTTACTATCTTTGGTCTGCCCACTTAGCACTTTCATTGCCTCACGAACTTCTACAGCATTACCCATGGCCGAAGCTAATGGTTGAGACATATCACTTATTATCGCAGAGGTTTTGCATCCAGCGTGATTACCAGTTTCAACTAATGAGTTGGCCAACGTCTCAGCGTCTTCTAAATTTGTCATAAAAGCACCAGAGCCACACTTAACATCTAAAACTAAACCATCCAAACCAGCCGCTAATTTTTTTGATAAAATTGATGCTGTAATTAGATCGAGACTATCAACTGTCGAAGTAACATCTCTGATACCATAAAGGCGCCTATCAGCTGGTGCTATATCGTTATTAGCACTGACAATTGCACAACCAACTTCTGCAACAAGACCCTTAAATTTATTGACGTCGATGTTCACACTAACGCCGGGTATTGCTTCCATCTTGTCCAATGTACCCCCGGTATGACCCCTCCACTATCCCGCATAGAAAGCGTTAAATCTTTCCGGCCCTTAATATCCAAACCCTTGAGACAAACAGCCATTGCAAATGCTGCAGCCTGTACATCCGAGACCGAACCATCGGCAAGCCCGTTACAAAATTTTTTTAAATCTGAATTTCCAGGTGTTTGACCCAATTTAACAAGGGATATTATTTCGCTCGGTTGCAATTCTTAGTCCATATGATCTTTTGTGAATACTCCCGGTAATAAATCTTTCACCGTGAACTTTTCTTCATCGCCAGCCAAGTTTGACAAAGTTACGATAACATCTGGATCAGCGAATTCAGCAATCTTTTGGCGGCAACCGCCACAAGGAGGTACAGGCTTGGGTCCGTTAGCAATAACATATACTTCCGTAATTTTGCTTTCGCCAGAAGCGATCATAGCAGCAATAGCACCAGCTTCTGCACAAGTTCCTTCAGGGTAGGCCACATTCTCTACATTAACACCGCAATAAACATTACCATTTCCAGATTTTATAGCTACCCCAACCTGAAATTTAGAATATGGCGCATAAGCGTTTTTTTGAACTTGTAAAGCTGCTTCTCTTAGCATGTTATCTAATCCTGTTTAACAAGAAACACATTATGAATTAAACTAACTGTGTGCAATAATTTATATTTTTATAGTATTTTATCATTTTTTCAGTTTAGTTTTATTCAGAATTAGAGTAATATTAAATTTAGTTTAACGTTAAACTATATTGTGGGGATGGATGGCTAAGAACTCAAAAGACATACTGCGAAAGGCTGCTTTAGATTACCATGCACAGCCAAAACCCGGCAAATTAGAGATCAGAGCCACAAAGCCTATGGCAAACGGAAGAGACCTTGCACGAGCCTACTCTCCAGGCGTCGCCGAGGCTTCAATTGCAATTGATAATAATCCTGATGATGCTACCAAATATACCTCCCGTGCTAACTTGGTCGCTGTTGTAACTAACGGATCAGCAGTCCTTGGTTTGGGAAATATTGGCGCCTTAGCTTCTAAGCCCGTTATGGAAGGTAAAGCTGTCCTTTTTAAAAAGTTTGCTGATATTGATTGTTTTGACTTAGAAATAAACGAGAGTGATCCCAAGAAACTTGCAAACATCATTTGTGCCCTCGAACCAACCTTTGGGGCTGTAAATCTGGAAGATATCAAAGCACCAGATTGTTTTGAGGTTGAAAAAATTTGCCGAAGCAAAATGAACATTCCTGTATTTCATGATGATCAACATGGAACAGCAATAGTAGTATGTGCCGCAGCAAAAAATGCACTCTTAGTGGCTTCTAAACAGTTTGATGACATTAAGATCGTCTCCACTGGGGGAGGGGCTGCAGGAATTGCATGCCTGAATATGCTGGTCAAGTTGGGTGTAAAGAAAAAAAATATATGGCTATGTGATATTAATGGGTTGGTCTATGAGGGCAGAACCACTGATATGAATGCTGAAAAAGCTGCATTTGCTCAAAAAACTGATCTAAGGTCTTTAGATGAAGTAATCGAAAATGCTGATATGTTTCTAGGCTTATCAGGGCCTAATATCTTGACCTCTTCAATGATAAAGAAAATGGGCTCACAGCCAATTATATTCGCGTTAGCAAATCCGAGTCCAGAAGTGATGCCCGACATTGCGCGTAAAGCGGCTTCAGACGCAATCATTGCAACAGGGCGGAGCGACTTTCCCAATCAGGTAAATAATGTTCTCTGTTTTCCTTTTATTTTTCGCGGGGCATTAGACGTAGAAGCGACAGAAATTAATGATGAAATGCAACTCGCTTGCATCGATGCGATAGCAGAAATTGCCAGGAAAACTACAAGCGCCGAAGCGGCAGCGGCTTATCAGGGGGAAGCACTAACTTTTGGCCCAGAATACTTAATCCCCAAGCCATTTGATCCAAGACTATCTGTAGTCGTTTCAAGCGCTGTAGCCCAAGCAGCTATGAGAAGCGGTGTAGCAAAAAAACCAATTGCGGATCTAGAAAACTATAAAGACAAATTGAAAGAGGGTGTTTTTAAGTCTGCGCTTCTAATGCGTCCAGTTTTTGAGGCAGCAAAAAAGGTTAAAAGAAGGATTGTTTTTGCCGAAGGCGAGGATGAGCGTGTACTTAGAGCCGCTCAAGCCATTTTAGAAGAAACTAGTGAACAGCCCATTCTTATTGGCCGACCATCCGTACTAGAACAGCGGTGTGAACGACTGGGTCTAGTCATAAGGCCAAACATTGATTTTGAAATAGTTAATCCAGAAGACGATCCACGTTACAGAGATTATTGGACTAGTTATCATGAAAAAATGAGCAGGCGTGGGATCACCCCTGACTTGGCGAAAGCGATAATGAGGACTAACACTACAGCAATTGCCGCAGTCATGGTCCATCGAGGTGAAGCGGATAACTTGATTTGCGGGACATTTGGCGAATACAGATGGCACCTAAAATATGTGGAACAAGTTTTGGGGGCTCCAGATTGTATTCCTCATGGAGCACTTTCGATGATGATACTCGAAGATGGTCCACTCTTTATCGCCGATACGCACATTAATACAGAACCAACACCAGAGCAGATTACACTGTCCGTTTTGGGCGCAGCAAGGCACGTGCAACGGTTTGGAGTGAAACCGGTCATAGCATTATGTGCTCGCTCACAGTTTGGGAACCTCGAAGGTGGGACTGGAGAGCGAGCGAGAGCAGCTTTAAAACTCCTTAATGAGATGGACTTAGACTTCCAGTATGATGGAGAGATGAATATTGATACAGCTTTAGATCCAGTTTTAAGGGATCGTATTCTTCCAGCTAATCGCCTTACTGGAGAGGCAAATGTTTTGATTTTTGCTCATGCAGATGCAGCTTCTGGAGTAAGAAATATTATAAAAATGAAAGCTGGAGGTCTAGAAGTTGGCCCAATATTGATGGGCATGAAAAATAAAGCTCATATTGTGACACCTTCTATAACCGCCCGTGGACTTTTAAATATGGCAGCAATCGCAGGTACGCCAGTAACCGATTATGAGTAAAACGGGCAAGTTATGACACCTGATAAAACAAAAATCCGTAATGCTGCCACGATTATTGTTGTTCGCAATAAAAACAAAAACCCATCTGTTCTCATGGGACAAAGAGGCATTAATGCAGCCTTTATGCCGTCAAAATTTGTTTTTCCTGGTGGAGCAGTAGATGATGAAGATCTTTTAATAAATTTTGAAAATCCAATTAACGATGTCTGTAAAGCTAGACTTAAAAAAGAAAATAAAAATGGGCAATGGAATGCTCTTGTATCAGCTGCCATTCGAGAACTTTTTGAAGAAACAGGTCAGATTATTGGTGTAAAGCGGGAATGGTTAGAAGCACCCAATAATTGGGAAGAATTTGCCAAAACTGGGCATGTGCCCGATGCGTCAAAGATGCACTTTGTTTTTCGCGCAATTACTCCACCTGGAAGACCTAGACGGTTCGATGCACGCTTTTTTTTGATCGAAGCAGAAGAACTTAAAACTAATTTGGACGACTTTAGCATGGCTTCCGATGAACTATCTCATCTGCAGTGGATACCTATCAAAGATACGAAAAAATTTGACCTGCCATTTATAACACAAGTGGTCCTAGCCGAGATCACTGGTAATTTAGCAAATACCGGTTCTCCAAAACGCGTACCTTTTTTTCAGAATACAACAGAAGAAAGCCTCATTTACTATATCAATGATGGCGATAGTTAATCAAACAACTAAAATTAAACCTAATGCACTGATCCCGATTAGTAACATTCCTAATATCTCTCTGTTAAGAATTCGTTCTTTGAAAAATAGAGTGGTTATCAATAAACTGAAAATTAGCTCTATTTGGCCTACAGCTTTAACATAAGCTGCGTTTTGAAGCGTAAAAGCTGTGAACCAAAAAAATGATCCACCAAGGCTTGTTACCCCTACCCAAAACCCTTTTTTACGTTCAAGCCAAACTAACTTTATCTGTCCTGGCTCAAATAGAGCTAGCCAAATTGTCATTACAAAACTTTGCGACAAAATAACGATCAATAAGGTAAAGCCAGCGCGGAGATAGACTAAGTCTGACACCACACTTAGGGTCGCGCTTCTGTAACAAACAGCCGATATCGCAAAAAGCAATCCTGATAATAAGCCATATACAGCAGACTTATTTAAAATACTAAAATTAGAGCGATCAACTGATGAAACTTTTTTACTAAGAAAAAATACTCCTGCGCCACCTAAACAAATTAAAAACATCGAAATTGTAGAAACGCCTTCACCAATTAATATCAGACCTACAAGCGCAGTAAGAATGACTTCTGTCTTTTTGAGGGTAATACCAACTGCAAAGTTTCTAGATTTAAATACAAGTATAACACAGACGGTTGCCAATATCTGCGCAAGTCCCCCCCCCACGGCAAATAGTAAAAATTGGCTCTCTAAATCTGGAATAGAAACGTTTGTTAATAGTAAAAAAATTAAACTAAATAAAACAATCCAGGGCGCCGCAAAAATAAACCTTGAATAAGTCGCTCCTAGTGGAGAGAGGTTTCCATCAGCTAGAATTTTTTGAAGCGTAAATCTTATCGTTTGAAAAGATGCTGCACATAGTGTCGCTATTATCCACAATTCTGGAGCCATAATTTTACTCGAAATAAAAAAGTTCGAACAACATTGTGCGATCCAACTATACTAAAATGGCATTGGCACTTCTTTGTGCGCGTTATCGATATCAACTAGACAATCTTCTGAAATTTCAACATCTTTTGACCCTAGTATATGCGATAGTTGTGCTACATTGGTAGCTCCTATTATCGTAGAACACATAAAAGGTCGGCTTGAGCACCAAGCGATAGATAAGTGAACAGGATCAATTTGATATTTAGCACCTATCTCCATATATCTATCTACTGCAGCCCAAACTCTATCTGTTACCCGACCGCCAAGCTCAGGCGAAATTGATTTGCGTGAATCTGCTGGAACTTTGTTATTTTGATACTTACCCGTGAGCAATCCAGCAGCGAGCGCTGAAAAGGCTAGCAAGCCAACATCTTCATTTAAACTCAATTCTGCTAAGTCTGTATCGTAGAGCCTACAAAGCAAAGAGTACTCGTTCTGAATTGTTTGCACGCGTGGTAAAGAGTTTTCTTCTGATAGCCGCAACCATTGAGCCGTTCCCCAGGCGCTTTCGTTAGATAATCCAAAGTACCTAATATTGCCTTTCTGTACCTGAGTCTCTAACACTCTCAAACATTCCATCATATTATCAATTGTTTTTTGTTTATTTTGAGAACTTGGATCATAATTCCAATTTTTTCTAAACATATATGAACCACGGTTTGGCCAATGGAATTGGTAAAGATCTATATAATCTGTCTGCAGCCTCTTAAGACTATCTTCGATCGTTTTTTCAATAGTATCTCCTGAGATTGGGACGCCATTTCTGACATGTTTTAAGCCTTCCCCCGAATGTTTCGTTGCAAGAATGTAGTCAGAGCGTCGACCAGCGTTCAAGATATTCCACCTGCCAATAAACTCTTCAGTTTTTCCTATTGTTTCTTTAGAAATTGGATTTACAGGATACATTTCAGCTGTATCTATAAAATTTATGCCCGATGCGAGCGCCAAATCTAGTTGCTTATGGGCATCAATCTCATTTGTTTGAGTTCCAAAAGTCATTGTGCCTAGGCATAATTCCGAAACTAAAACTCCAGTTCGCCCTAAAGGTTTTTTTTTCATTATTAAATCCTTTTAACCTCAAAAGGTGTACACTCTGCCGAACAAGATTGAAAAGAACAAAATTACAAATAATTCTATTGAGAACAAAACAAGAACATTTTAATTTAAAGCCATGAACTTGAGTCGTTTAGAATATAATGAAACCCATCCCGATAGTGGCATAAAACTATTACCACAGGCCTCTTTAGCTTGGAACCGTGTTCATGAATGCAAAGGTGCATCTAAAATAATTTTTGCCTTGTGGTTGGCACAAAAAGTAAAGGGGACAATACTTTGGATAAACGAAGCCCATAATCAACAAACTTTAAATCCTGATGGAATATATCCATATGTAAATCCAGCACAGTTTTTATTTGCCAATATACGTCGTAAAGAAGATATTTTATGGTGTACAGAAGAAGCAATGCGCTATGCGGCTTGCCCTTTAATTATAGTAAATATTTCCTCGTTTAATCCAGGTTTAACACCAATTCGTCGCATAAACTTAGCTGGTGGAAAAACAAAAGAAAATGTAATGGTAATCCTTTTAACATCAGACAAATATGAAGGTGTCCAAGGGGTGGAAACGCGCTGGAATATGGCACCAATACATGATGATATAAATCTAAAACGCAAATGGAGATTACAGCGTTTGAAAGCTCGTATGGCTCCACCTAAATTATGGGCGATATCTCACAATTACAAAATAGGGTTTCAAAAAATTTGACAGAACTGACAGAATACGACCTAGGCTGTCGAATTTATGATTACCTTAAATTTAAATTAATTTAAGCAAACTCTTATGAGATTAATGATTTCGTTTGCAGCCCTTTTCTTATCCGTTGTTTTATTACAAATTTCCACGGGAGGTGTAGGACCACTTGATGCCCTATCCGGATTTGCCCTAAACTTTTCCAGTACAGAAATTGGGCTTCTGGGCTCAGCTCACTTTTTTGGTTTTTTTATTGGCTGTTGGTACGCCCCTAGAATTATGGGGACAGTGGGACATTCAAGGGCATTTGCTGCTTTTGCAGCGGCCGGCGCCATCGGACTAATCGCACACATGCTAATAATAAACCCTTATGCCTGGGCTATTATGAGGATAGCGTCCGGTTTGTGCGTTGCAGGTTGTTACACTGTGATTGAGAGCTGGCTTCAAGCAAAAGTCACAAACGAAACCCGTGGAAGAGCCATGGGAACCTATAGGTTTGTTGACACATTTGCATCGTTAATTGCCCAATTACTAATTGGCATTTTAGAACCCGCCCAATATGTGTCATATAATCTTTTGGCTTTGGTTTGTTGTGCAACTTTACTCCCTATTACACTTACAACGATAAAACAGCCAGAAACGCCAGTAGCTCCAAGATTGCGACCAAAGTTAGCAATTCATAGATCTCCACTGGCTGTCGCTGGAGTGCTGGTCGCAGCTATTTCAGGAGCTGCATTTCGTATGGTTGGACCAATCTTTGGAGCGCAAGTTGGTCTACAAGTTGAACAAATTGCTTACTTTTTATCAGCTTTCGTCTTTGGTGGAGCTCTTGCTCAGTATCCCGTAGGATGGCTAGCAGATAAATATGATAGGCGTTGGGTTTTGATTTGGCTTTCTGTAGCTGCTATTTTTTCCTCGATATCATCAATTTCAATATCCAGTGATGGCTCTTTAAGCATATTTATTTTAGCTTTTGGCTTTGGATTTACCACTTTCCCTATTTATTCAGTAGCAGCAGCACATGCGCATGATTTTGCAAACTCAGATGAGCGCGTGGAGTTATCCGCGTCGTTATTATTTTTTTATGCGCTGGGTGCAATCGCAGCACCCTTATTCGCCTCCAGCTTAATTGGCTTTTTTGGGCCCAATGCAATGTTTATTATGATCGCAAGCGCTCATCTTATTTTGGTGATATTCGGGGTTACCAGGATGCGTGCCCGACCAACTTTAACTGAAAAAACACCTTATATATACGCGCCGAGAACGTCATTCTTGATTGGAAGATTACTGAAACGTCTACGGGATCAAGAAAAAAAATAATGGCTTTAGCACAGTCGTTATACTCTTTTACCTGAGAATTTAATAGTTTATGTAGCAATCGTAAAGAAACCATGAAAATTGTATATAAATATGAAACGCCATTTAATTACATCTGCAATTCCTTACATTAATGGCGTCAAACACCTAGGAAATCTAGTTGGCAGTCAATTACCAGCAGATTTATTTGCCAGGTTTCAAAGATTAAAAGGTAATGAGGTATTATTTTTATGCGCAACTGATGAACACGGCACACCTGCGGAGCTAGCGGCCGATAAAGCTGGTAAACCAGTTGCCGATTACTGTGATGAAATGCATTACATACAAGCAAAGTTAGCCTCTGGTTTTAGGCTCTCCTTTGATCATTTTGGCAGATCCTCAAGTCAGCAAAACCACTCACTAACTCAACATTTCGCAGCAAAACTTGCAGAGCAAGGCTTAATAAAAGAAATTACTGAAA
>LUMN01000346.1_pt1 | contig 10657 bp, 10 predicted proteins | sample 729991 | NCBI WGS metagenome assembly LUMN01 (sample SAMN03860262, study PRJNA289734) | marine metagenome | biome: seawater column; feature: ocean; material: water; isolation source: Red Sea water column Station 22 - depth 25m | place: Saudi Arabia: Red Sea | collected 2011-10-15 | depth 25 m
TTTCTTTAATTGATAATTTATTAATATAGCCGTTTAAAAATCCTGCTGCGAATAGATCACCAGCACCAGTGAGATCAACTATTTTAAGATTTTGTTCTACTCCATGTTCTTCAAGCACCCCACTCTCTGAAAGATTGACAGCAAGATTCAATGCAGTCTGCCCTCCCATGGTTGGTAGAAGGGCATCCGGTTTTTCTTGAGCGATGATTCGGCTTACCGTTTTTGGAGTAATCGGTTCAATGTAAGTAGCGTCCACAAGCCCAGGATCGGTCATGATCGTTGCAGGATTGCTGTTTACCAGGATTACCCGGTATCCCTCATCCTTGAGGGCTTTGCAGGCTTGGGTGCCGCTATAATCAAATTCACAGGCCTGACCAATTACGATCGGGCCGGAACCAATCAACATGATCGATTCGATGTCGGTTCTTTTTGGCATTGAGGTTATTGAATACGGGTCAAATTTTACCGCTTAATTTATAATTGATGAGTCCAATGTATTCGTGAGAGATTGTTCGCAATCGGTTGTAATTTTCCCAATCAAAAAATTTCCACCATGGAGTTGAGGCTTCCAGTTCCCTGCTGTTTGCGGAATAAGGATATACTGTGATTCCAAGTTTCTGAAAAACCGATGTCAGACGAAACAAATGGTAGTCATGTGAAACCAGTAGAATGCTTTGAAGACCTTGCTGTTCCAAAATTTTCTTTGTTTCAATTCCATTTTGAAAAGTGTCTGAGGATCGGTTTTCAATGATGATGTGTTCATTCTTAACTCCCATACCCTGGAGAATGATGGGAATGCCCTTGATGCTGGAGGGAGGAAGATAGGGGTCTGTAATACCTCCGGTAACAATAACCAGGGGTGCTTTTTTTTCTAAATAAAGTAACGCCGCTGCATGTGCTCTTCGGGTGGAAGCATCAGTCGGAGCCCCCGATTCAAGTACACCGGCACTGGCAACAACGATTGCGTCTGCATCTTGCTTGATGCTTTTTGGGGTTAAAAATTTTAAAGGGAGAGCAGCAGCTTTATAAAATAAAACATTGCTGGTTATGAGGAAAAAAATCCAGAGTCCGGAGAAGCTCTTGAAAAGAAAGAAGACCTTGTCACGTTTTTTAAATTTGTTTGAATTGTTTTTTAAGGAGTATAAACCAAACAGCAACAGCAATAAAAAAAATAGAAATGGGCTGAAGAATACATACTCAATCACCAACTCAAACGGTACAGGCATTTGTTGGAATGAAGAAGGGATGTTTCAAAGGAGAGCCTTGAATGTATTCTTCCAGGAAACAAACAATCAAACTCATTTTTTTGTTCGAATGATTAATTGGATCTTGATTTAATTTTTTCCGATAACATTTTTGATTCAGAAAAACTTTTCGGGCCGCGTAATTCCGGGTTGCTCTCCAGCAGTGAAACTGCAGAAATATTTTTTCCTGATGATGGGATTCTTTTTTGAATCTTCTGGGTTAACTCAACTGAACCAGGATAAGTTCCTGAGTTCCTCTTTCTCGTTATGACAGAACTGGAGGGATTTCGTTGATTCTTGTTAGCTTGCGATAAATTGGTTTGGATTCGGTTCGACAGAACAACGGATCCAGGATAGGTTCCGGATTGTTGGAGTGGAATGATTTTATTTCCGGCTGTTGGATTCGCAGAATTGATCTGGCCCGACAGTTGCTCGGAACTGACAAATTTGTTCTGTATTTTAAGGAGATCCCTCTGGGAATTTCGTTCCCTGTTGAGAGCACGGATGCAAGAGAGAAGTTCATTGACTTCAGTTTGATTGTTAGGGCTAGTCAACTCTCTGCAGCTTGTTGGAGGTTCTTTCTCCTGTGCTTGAATTGAAAAAGGGACAATGAATATAAAAATGCCAGGCAACAGATTGTGGAACAAAGCCCGGCATTTCAAAAAAGAATATCTGAAATACTTCGCCATCAATCCATAAAAGATCATTTTCATTTGAAATATCAGTTCCTGATTAACTATCTTAATAGGGACCTTGCTGGTTTAAGTCTTTTGTTCCTACTGAAACCAGTATCGAAACAACCCATTGAAAATCGATGTTAAAGCTTTTCATTGCGCTTTTTGGGCTGATTCTTGTTTACTGGATTTATAAAAAAAAGAAGCAGCTTTTTGTAAGACATCCACAAGTTGAACCTGTCATTACGACGCTTGAGGCTTTTGAGCTTCAGGCTTTTCTCGATGCAACCACACCTTTAGTTTGTCTTGAAGCAGATGGTCAAAAGTTTGGTCAACAATTTAAAGAAAAGTCACCTCCTGAACTGCCTCACATCAATGGCTGTAGATGTCAGATTGTTCAAATATACTATACTTCCTCGGATGTTTTTCAAGGAGAGAACCAAGAGAATCTCTCAAAACCTTCTTCTCTGGGAAATATAAATGCTGGAGATGCAAGAATCTTGAAACAATTGCTGCTTCAAAGCTATCAATCTGAATTATACAAAGATTTTGAAGCAATGATCTCAGATTTTGATCCAAATCAAATCTCAGAAGGAAATCGGGATGAAATAATGGCCTTATCGAAAAGAGCCTTTCAATTGCGACAGGATCCAGCTGAACAAGAAACATCCTAGATCAATTTCTTCCAGAAATGTTTAGCAGATTCGAAAAATACATAAGAAAGGGCAACCAGATTGAAGAGTTTCACATTCAAAGAAGAATTCCGGTATCTTACGAACGTTTCCCACCACATCTGATTCAAGCCCTGATTGCCAGTGAAGACACCAGGTTTTTTTCTCACATTGGGATTGATCCTTTTAGGATGTTTAAAGCCTTTTTGGTCAATGTTGAGGAAGGTGGTTTTGTTCAGGGGGCCAGTACCTTAACACAACAAACTGCCAGGGAGTTCCTTTTGACAAAGGAAAAACAACTCATACGTAAATTGAGGGAAATCCTACTGGCATTTCGAATGGAGCTTCAATTCAGCAAAACGGAAATTCTTGAACTCTACCTGAACAAGGTTTTTCTGGGTAATGCTGAAGGTGTGGAAGCCTCAGCTCAGGGATATTTTGGCATCCACGCCCATGAACTTAGTTTGGCTCAAAGTGCGATGCTTATTGGGTTACTTCCCGCACCTTCACGCTATGGCCCAAATAACAATCCCGAACTTGCTCTGATTCAGCGGGACAGGGTTTTGAAACGAATGCTTGATGAGCATTTCATAACTGTCGAAGAATACTTAAACGCAAAACAAGAGGAAATCAAACTGATCGAAATTGACGATTTTGCCTCTGAAGGAACTGCACATTATGTGGAACATGTCCGACGTGATTTGTTGACTCATGAGGCCCTTCAAAAAGGAATTCTGGAACTCACCAAACGTCAGGGCTTTAGGGGACCCCTCAAGGAGCTGGAATGGTCAGATAACAGTACTTTATTGCAGGATCAGACAGATGAAATCACCTCTCAAAATCGTCTCGTGTTGGGAAACAATGTCATAGGTGTTGTTCAAACAATTGAGGGTGATGAGGTTTCGGTTGATTTGGGTGGAGTCTTTGGAACCCTCAATTGGTATAGGTTAAAAAGCTGGCAGAATGCCATGAGCGGAAAAGAATACCCGATCCCGTTTAAGTCCATTGATGAAGCCTTGAAACCAGGGGATGTGATTCCTGTCAAACTGATGGATTATGATCCCCAAGATCAGCTTTTTAGGTTGAATTTATATCAGGAACCTCAAGTCAACGGAGCAGTTTTAGGGATGCAGCCTGAAACAGGTCAAGTGCTTGCTATGATTGGGGGTTATGAATATGAAGACAGTGAATTTAACCGTGCCATCCAAGCGAAAAGGCAACCTGGGTCTGCCTTTAAACCACTTGTCTATGCCTCGGCCGTGGATGCTGGCTACACCCTGAGCAGTGTCCTGGTTGACAGTCCAAGAGCTTTCAGGACTGGACAGATTAAATTGGGAGAAGATGAGATTTGGCTTCCAAAAAATTATGGAGACAAGTTGATGGGCAATGTTAGTCTCAGGACAGCCCTGGTAAAAAGCCTGAACCTTGCCACCATCGGGCTGATTGAGGATTTAGGCCCTAAACGGGTGATTGAGTACAGCAGAAAACTGGGGATTTCTTCACAGATGCGGGAAAATCTGACCATTGCCTTGGGTTCATTTTCTGCGACCTTGCAGGAAATGGTAAATGCATTTGCCATTTTTGCTAACCAGGGAAACAGAACGGAACCTATTTATGTTTTGGAAGTCTCTGATCAGTCCGGAAGGATCCTTGAATCGAGCCAGACTCAAACAACAAATATCATCTCAAAGGAAACAGCTTTTCTCATCAGTGATGTACTTCAAGATGTGGTGAGGCGAGGAACAGGATGGCGTGCCAGGGCACTGGGAAGGCCTTCAGCAGGGAAAACTGGAACGACAAATGATAACCTGGATGCATGGTATATCGGATTCATTCCTCAACTGCTGACAGGAGTCTATGTAGGATTTGACCAGCCAAGAAGTATGGGGCTGCATGAATCAGGCTCTAGGGCCGCTGCACCAGTGTGGGTGGAGTTTATGAAAAATGCAGTGGCAAATTTGCCGACGCAGCAATTTCCCCAACCACCTGGAATTGTGTCAGTGAAAATTCATCAAAGTGGAAGAAGAGCAGGTCCCTGTGATCTTCAAGACGAAATCCAGGAGGAACATTATAAAACCGGAACCGAACCGCAATTGGATATGCTGCTAAATCCAAACTGTTCCGATACAATAACGGAATCTGCAGACACCAATGAAAAAGAACCTGAATTATGAAGAAATTCAGGACATAAATAGACTAACGAGGATAGAAGGGGCTGTCCTCTTGAGTTATCAGGAAGGATTAAAAGGTGAAAGCGGCACTTTAAATGTGCCGCTCAAAAATCAAATCAATTAACAGCTTGCTTCAGCTTGCTGCCAGCTTTGAACTTAACTGCTTTAGAAGCAGGAATCTGCAGTACTTTGCCGGGTTCCCGAGGGTTTCTTCCTGTGCGGGCAGCTCTTTGTACTACTGAAAAGGTGCCAAAACCTATCAGAGATATGGAATCTCCTTTTTTGAGTGCACCTTCAATTGCACCGGTGCAGGCTTTAAGAGCTCTTTCTGAATCAGCTTTACTCAGTCCAGCTTCTGCAGCGATTGCATCAACAAGTTCCGATTTGGTCATAGCATATCCAAAATCAGGTTAAATTTTATAGGAGAGGTTGTCATATCGAGCAAACCTTCCCTGGTTTAAGACAAACCTCGGACCGCATTCCAACGGTGCCGGGTAAATGAGTCAAGCACAGCGTATGCCTTGCAAGACCCTGGTATCACTATAATTTATTCACTTAGAAGTCAAGGCCAGAGCATAGAAAAGTGCGATTTTTTTGTAAAAATGTGGAATATACCATCATTTTTTCTTCAGTCATGCTATTTTTCTAAAATGCTCATCTTGTTAAAAAACGTCATTTTCCAATATAAAAACCATGCGATTTGAATCGATTTTGGGTCTATCGATTGCGGTCCATCTTGTCCTGATGATAGTCATCAGCAGTACCATGGAAATGTTGGATTATGAAGATGTCCCAATCAAAGCCAGGGTCAATATCCGTTTTGATTATCCTCAGAAGAAATCCAAATCGATTCAAAAACCGGTCTTGAAGCTTGAATCCGGAAGTAAAGCGCTTAGCTTACAACCAATTCAACCACTTCCTGAGGTTCAAAAACCTGTTTTGAAAACTATAAAAAATAGTTTAAAGCCTGAGATAACAAAACCATCGCTTTCAAAAAATGAACTTCCAAAATTGAAGCGAAAGCTTCCGAAAACTCAGACTTCTGTCAAAGTTTCCCCCAAATCGATTGTGGTTCCAAAAAAGGAAATCGATCTGAAACCTATGGCTTTTGAGTCGGATAAGCAGAAACTGAAACTGCCGTCCCCCAAAAAACCTGAACTAAAAGAACTCAAGGGGCCTGGAACCAAGGCTCTGGTTTCCCCGGTTGAAATACCATTAAAGGCGCCTATTGCCGGGAAAAAACCTGCTCTGCCATCATCAATTAATTCCAAGAAAACTTTACTGAAACCGAGTCAAAATCTACCTAAACTTAAAAAAATGACGACGCCGGAGGTTGGAAAACTGGCGATTCCCCAAATGAAACTGTCAAAACCGGAGTTTAAAAAAATCGAAATTCCATCCCAAGTGACAAAGACTAAACCAAAGACTCCGGAAAAACCTGATGTATCCCCAACTCTTCCCATTTTGGAAAGTCCATCCCTGAAAAAAAGCTTTACACAGCAACCTTTGATTCCTCTTCCGGAACCTGAATTACCAGCATCCATGCTTCCAAACATTGAGCTGAAACAACCAATGTTGCAGTCTCAGCCTCTTCCTGATTCCCCAGTGTTAAAACCAGATTCACTTTCTTCAAATTTACCTAAACCCACGCTGAGTACTTCATTACCGGAACCCGAAGCCAAGCTTCCGAATTTGGAGCAAAAAATACAGACGACCCCAATCCTCAAACCTAAACCCCTGGAGAATCCACAGATCAGTACCAGCGAACCGATACTCGTTCCAGAATCAGACATGGAACCTATAGTGCCAATGCTGGAATTCAAAGAGGCTAAAGAACCGGAAGTTTCTTCGGAAATCGAATTTAACCAGAAACTGCAAATCAGCAAAAAAATCCGTCAGGCAGAACAGGAATACAACCAGCACATTCAAACCATGGTTCAACCCAAATTGGCAATGTATGATTCGGAGCTTTTCGTTCGCATCGAACTCGAGATAGGAGTCTCCGGTAAAATCATTCGTTACAGAATTTTGGAGGCAAGTCCTTCAAATGCATTCAACCAGGCGGCCCAATTGGCGATCAGAAATGTTAACCTTAATCCACTTCCTGAAGCACTGGCAGGAAACCCACCTTACATTGTGGTTGTCAAAGTCATTCCGCAACTTCAATAAATGTTGATGCAAAACAATATTCGAAAAAAGAACATACAAAGTCATTTTATTCTGATCGGTCTTTGTTTTATTTTGCTGCTTTCTTCTCAAGAAGTTCTGCGTGCTCAAACCTATTCCAGCGAAGAGATTGTGATCAGCGGTTTGGGCTTCACCCGTTTTGCTGTTGCGCTTGAGCCACAGCCGGCCTTTTCAGAGCATCCTGAAGCACCGCGCTGGGAAAGAATCATTGATCGGAATCTTTGCTGGAGCGGTTCTTTTAAAGTGAGGGGTTCCCGTTATGCTTCCTGCCGTTTGGGAGAAGGGAGTCGGTTGGACATGAAAATCCTGCTCGATGTCCAGAATCAACAATTGATTTTGACTGTGGCTGATGTTGAAGGGGTTCCCCTGTTCCCGTTGATGCTTCAACTCAAAAGGAACAATTTTAGGGAAAGTAAATTGATGTTGATGATCAATGAACTGACAGAACAACTAACAGGAATTCAGGGCATTTTAGGGAGTACAATCGCCTTTACATTGAAACAGCCCAAGCGCCGTAAAATCATTGCCAGAGTCAATACTCACGGCAATCGGCTTGGAGCCATTTCGCGGAATCCTTCGATCAGCCTCCTCCCAAGATGGAGTCCGGACGGGAAATCCATTCTCTACACACGTCTCAGCCGCCGAGGAACAGCGATCATCCTCAACAAACTAAAAGGCAAACCGATCATTCTGCTGAACTCAGATAATCGGGTTAATGCTTCCAATACCAATTTCCTGAATGTGAGTGGAGGTACTTGGTTTTCCGATGGTACACGCTTGATCGTCACACTTAGCCGAAAGGGTAATAACGATCTGTATGAATTTGACCTGAACCGTCGAAAAGAGCGGCAGGTCACAAAGCACCCGGCAATTGATACAGCTCCATCTTTGTCTCCAGATGATCAACAGCTTGTTTTTGTTTCGGACCGAACCGGAAAGGAACAGATATTTTATCGTCAACTCGGAACCAGGGTTGAATTCCAATTAACGCGTTCCGGGGCGAGCAGTGATCCCGCCTGGTCTCCTGACGGAACCATGATTGCGTTTACAAGACTCGTGAGAGGCAATGCGCAGATCCATATTCTGGACCCCTTCACCGGTGATGAAAAAGCCTTGACTCGGGGGCGTTACAATTCAGAACAGCCCAGTTGGTCCCCGGATGGCAAGCAGATCGTCTTTGCTGCAAATTCGACGGGTGTCAGCAAACTTTATGTGATGTTCATTGATGGAACGGGAAGGAGGCGACTGACCAGAACTCCAAGAGATTTTGAAGAAAGCGCACCAAACTGGAGACCGAAGGAACATTAATTTTGAAAGAAACGGACTGGATTTTCTCAGATCCTGAACATCTGCGTCGAGAAAAAGAAAAAGCGAGACAGATACGTCAAAGTCAGTGGTGGAAAAACCTCAGGGCAAGAAACCACTGTCATTACTGCGGGAAAACCGTCCCTGCCCGTCAGTTGAGCATGGATCACCGAATCCCGATTTCAAGAGGGGGGCTCAGCGAAAGAAAAAATTTGGTGCCCTGCTGCAAACCCTGCAACAACCTTAAGAAAAATATGATGCTTGACGAGTGGGAAGCTTATCTCGCAAGTCTGCAAAATACAGGGGACTGATTTTACATCCTGAGATCAACCTTCGGACATCATCCGGATCATTTCCTGTGCCTTTGCTTTCCAGGAATTGGCAGCAAAAGAACTGTTAAGAAAAGTCGTTAGAGCCACTCTGGAATCAAGAAAACGTCCCTGTTCCATCATAATAAATCCAAGGATGAAATCCGTAAATGGATGACTTCCGGGAAATTGAAGTTTGAGTTCTTTCAAATCCCGGATTCCTCCATCATATTCTTCAAAATCCGGTTCCAAAGGCCTGATACTTTGGTAAGCAAGAAAGGCTTTAGTGTACTCATGCATCCGCAAGAAGGAGATTCCCAAGTTCATTCGAACGTAAACCAGAGTCGGATCTAATGCCAATGCCCTTTGGCTGTATTCAACAGATTTATCAAAATCTTCAAGCAGATAGAAACCCCAACCCATGTTTCCATACAAATAGGGGCCGCTGGTGAATTTTTCTGCCTGAAGGTAGGAATCGACGGAGTTTTTTACAAGTCTCAGATCGTACTTAGCAAGTCCGTCTGCCTGAAGTTGATAACCTTGATAATAGTAGGCTGTTCCGAGTTCACGGAAAAGTTCCCCCAAATGTTCAGGACGGTCAGCATAGTGAAGGCCTTCCTGGTATGTTGCGATGGCTTCATCAAAATTCCTAACATTAAAAAGTCCCCGACCCGTCAGTATGTAATGATTAACAGGTTTTGGTTGAGTTCGTTTTTTTTGATTTTGATCCAGCCAATTCTCAAATTCCTGTCTTGAGGCAGATCGTTCATGGTCTTCACGGTCGATCAAATCTCTGAGATTTTCCCTGAATTGTTGAAGCCAGTCTTCACTTCCAAATGGAGTTCGGTTGAAACTGATCGAAGGCCTGCCCGTGTCCCACCACTCATCCCAGAAGGACCGGTTTTGCTGTTGCTGTTGGGATTGCATCCATAAAGACAAGGCATCAGGTTCCCTCGGGAAAAGACTGAACAGTATAGCGTAGAAGCAAACTGCAGTCAGCAACACAGCCCCGATGGTTCGGATATAAGGAGGTGATGAATTGGATTTTTCTGCTGAGGATTGTTCTGTCTGGGAATTCTCTTCGAAGGCGGAATTTTCCCAGGATGTTTCTGCTTTAGAAACTTCCCCCTGATTGTAAAGTAAATTTCCTTCCCGGTAACGAAGTTCAGATTCCAGGATTTTTTTGTTTAAGGAAGAATTCATGAAATTAGAAAGGAATTCTTTTGAAGCGTTCCTTAGGATGCCAATCGATTCTAATTGACCGGTTGGTCCGCGGGTTGGGATCCATTAGAAACAAACTGGCGATGTTTCAGACGTTGAAGTCGATAGCGTTTAAGAAGATAAGCGGTTATCCAGTAAGAGAGAAATGCTCCCGGTATGGCGAAAAAAAGGCTTCCCACCACCATCGGCCATCCAAGGTCGATGATCAGAAAACGTGTCGCTTCCACGATGGAGTCCCATGCACTTTCCATTTGAGAAAAAGAGGAGAGTTCTTTTTCGAAAAGCGCAAAACTAAGCTTTTCCTGTGTCTCCAAAAAGGCATAACCTGAAACGAGGAAGAGATAGTAAAGCGGAATCATGGTCAGAGGATTTGAAATCCAAACCATTGCAATTGCGACCGGAAGATTGAAATGGGTGTTGAGAATGTAACGGCATAATGCCCAAATGAGAGCAACCGCATACATCTGAATCCCTACGGTCGGAGTAAGGGCGAAAAACACTCCAATGCCCACCCCCCAACTGACTTGGCGGATAGAACCTTCGCTTCGGGTGATGGGCCTGATTAGTTTTTTATAAAGAAGGTACTTGAAAAGTCGACTCACCACTCACCTTGACTGGGCATTGAAAGCCAGGGTTCTTGTGGTGGAAGAGGATCACCTTCTTGAAGCAATTCCACTGAAATCTGGTCAGGGCTTCTGATGAAAGCCATTTTTCCGTCACGTGGAGGTCTCAGAATCGTAACGCCTTTATTCTGTAGTTCCTCACAGAGTTGGTAAATGTTCTCTACGGAATATGCCAAGTGCCCAAAATTTCTTCCGACTGTGTAGGGTTCTTCCTGATCCCAGTTATAGGTCAGTTCCAGCTCGGGCGAGCGAG
>LUMN01000203.1_pt1 | contig 10625 bp, 9 predicted proteins | sample 729991 | NCBI WGS metagenome assembly LUMN01 (sample SAMN03860262, study PRJNA289734) | marine metagenome | biome: seawater column; feature: ocean; material: water; isolation source: Red Sea water column Station 22 - depth 25m | place: Saudi Arabia: Red Sea | collected 2011-10-15 | depth 25 m
CAATAAATGCAGAAAAACTTATTCTTCTTACTGATACTCAAGGGATTTTAAAAGAAAAAGATAACAAAAATAGTCTTGTTGAAAAAACTAATCTCAAAGAGGCAAGAGATTTTATTGATAAAAAAATTGTGACTGAAGGTATGATTCCAAAGACAGAATGCTGTATAAGAGCTTTAGCCCAAGGAGTCAAAGCAGCTCACATAATTGATGGAAGAATAGAACATTCATTACTTCTTGAGATTTTTACAAATTCCGGAATAGGTACAATGATAGTCGCCTAACCCATGAAAACTTATGAGCAAGTTTTAGAAAAAGTAGAACTTGCTTTAGCTAAAGGTGAGTATCATTATTGCATTGAATTTCTTTTGCCCATAATCGAATCATTTCCTTTATCAAGCAAAGAGGGAGTAAATTTAAGAACAATCTTAATTACTGCTCTATGTGGTATCAATAAAAGGGAGGAGGCTAAAAGGTTTTGTAAAGAACTTCTAAAATCTTACGATAATAAGACGAGAGAAAATGCAAAATATTTGATGGAAGTTATAGACTCTCCTGACATTAAAAAGCCAGAAAATTGGAACGTACAGTTTGAAAGCGACCCATCACTCAATAAAAAATCTCTTAACTCACTGCGCAAAAAAAGAGAAGTATTGAAGAAAAAAAAATTTATTAATGTAACTGAGACACCAACTGGTGAAACAAAACCCTTTCAGAAAGGCTTTTCACTGATCATTTTTTTAATACTATTATTATTAATTCCACTTTTAAGTGGCTGCGTAAAAATTGAGGATACCCTTGATCTTAGTGAACTTGATTCAATAACTAATAATTTAGTGATAGAGAGTAAATACATAAAGAAATTTCCTTGGCAATTAAAATTTGAAGAGAAGATGAAAGATATTTTTCCTGACGCAGAAATTGAACAAGACGAATCAACCTTTTCTTTGAAACATAAAAATCTCAATTTAGAGGATACAAAGCAAGTTCTTAAAATCACCCAAAATACAGCTGGAGAGTTAGCGGGAGAATCAACAAATATAGAAATTAATACTACTCAAAAAAACTTCATTTTTTTTAAAAAATACTTTTACAGGTTAGATTTGGATCTAAATTCTATTAAAGGCATTGATAATTTAGAACTCATTTTCAAAATTATTCACCCTAATAAAGCTATCCTTACCGATAAAAATAATTCAAATTTAGAAATCACAAAAAATCTAATAATTTGGGATTTAAATCAAGGGCAGATAAATAGTCTTGAATTTTCTTTCTGGAGCCTCAACAAACTCTTGATTGGGATATCTATTATTTTAATAATTATAATATTGGCTTATTTATTAAGATTCTATAGATTTAAATTAGGTTCAGATTTACCTCAACTTCCATCAAAGTAATTACAACTCTGCTGGATTAACATCTATTGTTAAAAAAACATTTTTTGGAATAAGTTTCCATAATATTGATCTATCAGGTAAAGGTATCTTTGTTCCTTCAGGACCATGTATTAATATCTGCCATCTAAATTTTTTACCGACTTTAGCTATTAAACTAGGGGCAGGACCAATTAATTTCCAGTTCTTTTTCTCACAAAAACTGAGTAGATATTTTGCTAATTTTATTGCAATTGACTCAGTTAATTCATAATTTTCACCTGATAATTTAAGTAGGCAAATTGTGCAAAATGGAAATAAATTAGCATCCTTTCTCAATCTCGAGTTTTCAATTAAGAATCTTTCATAATCTCTTTTTTGAAGATACGAAATCACCGGGTGGTTAGGTTTATATGTTTGAAAAATTACTTTCCCTTTTTTTTGTGCCCTGCCGGCCCTTCCTGCTACTTGCAAAAATAATTGTAATGATTTTTCTTCTGCTGAAATATCTGGGCGATGAAGCAACCCATCTGCTGCAATAACTACTGAAAGAGTAATATTGGGGATGTCAATACCTTTTGCCAACATCTGAGTACCGACAAGAATATCAGCATCACCTTTAGAAAACTTTGAAAGAATATCTCTATGACCATCCTTTCCTGAAGTTGTATCTCTATCAAAGCGAAGTACTCTTAAGTCAGGAAATTCTTCATTTAAAAACTCTATTACCCTTTGCGTACCAATTCCAAAAGGTTTGAAAGCAGTTGAATGACAATCTGGGCAACGATTGATCAATCTTGATTTATGATCACACCAATGACACCTTAACCATTTTTTTCCTTGTGATCCGAGATGAACTGATAAAGGAACGTCACAGTTGGGGCAATTTATTAAATATCCGCAATTTCTACAACTTAAAAATCCACTATGCCCCCTCCTAGGGATCAAAATTATTGCTTGCTCTTTTTTTAAGCGTAGTTGAGGAAGCAATTGTAATAATTCATTGGAAAAAATTTTCATATTTCCCTTCTTGAACTCATCCCGCATATCAATAATTTTTATTTCAGGAGTCTCATTACTGGATATCCTTTGAATCATTCTTACCAATTTAAAATTCCTTTCAAAAATACACTTTTTCCAAGTCTTCATTGATGGGGTTGCACTCCCAAAAATTAACTTTGCAGAATTCCTTTTTACTATTTCAATAGCAATCTCTCTCGCGTCATAGCAAGGCATAGGACTATCTTGCTTATAAGAAACATCATGTTCTTCATCCATTATTATTAATCCCAGATTTTTGATTGGAAGAAAAACTGCCGACCTTGTACCTATTACTATTAAAGGTTCATTAGCATTAATAATTTTCTTCCAAACTAAAGTTCTATGATCGGGAGAACAATTACTATGATATTCGTAAACGACATTATTAAATCGCCTACTAAACCTATCAATAAGTTGAGGAATTAATCCAATTTCTGGGGCTAGTATCAAACAACTTTTTTTCTTAAGAAATTGATCTTCAGCAATTCTCATATACACTTCTGTTTTACCTGAACCTGTTTCGCCCCAAAGAAGTAATGCATCTCCTGGTTTCATTGTTTGAAATTCTTGAAATGCAATTTTTTGCTCATTTGTAAGATTTGGTTTTTTCGTTGCGATATGATCTTTTACAAAGGAATTTAATTTACTATTTATATTTTTTTTTCTTTTAGATTTAGCAAGATAATTTTTACTGACCATTGAGTTAATTAGAGTGTAATTAAAACCAGACTTTATTAATTCACTTTGCCAATTACCTTTTTTAGATAAAGTATCCATTAAAAAAAATTCTTTTTTGGTTAATCCATTTTTCTTAATATCAAATTCTTTTTTAGTTTCAATCCATATTTGATCTTTTAAACCTTTAGAGAAATTTTTATATTTACCAATCCAGCCAGGAGGAAATGCAGTTTTAAACATTTTTAAATTACTAACCATATAAAAAGAGGCTAGGGAGTCTATCAATTCTCTCCAAGATTCATCAATTATTTTTTTCTGCAAAATACTTTCAACAAACAAATATCTTATGCTTTTTCCTCCAGTAATATTTGATTCATCATTATTGATTGTCGAAAAGTCTTTTTTGGAGATCACCAACCCATTCAATAATCTCCCCCTTAGTCTCACACTTACAATATCTCCAACTTCTGCTCCAAGATTATTTCCATCTAAATAGTAAAAGCTTTCATTACTACTACCTATATCAAGCAAAATTTCCAATTTATAGGAGATATTTAATAACTGATTACTTGCCGGCTTCAAAACTTTTTCTTAGTATTGGATTGTTGAACATTCCACAAAGTGTTTTTTGCACATTGTAAGTATCCTGCTCTTAAGGGAGACATGAAGCTCTGATCATTGACTGAAAATTCAAAAATGATCTGCCTGTCTGAGAAATCCCAAGACTTTTTACTTTAGGTAATCTATAGCACTATTTAAATTTTTCAACAATTTAGAAAACTTTTCTTATTCTCATTTTGTGAAAAAGTTTTTTAAACATTAAGGGGACTTTACTACTAAATGTTCAAATTAGCCCTAAATAAAATTTTATCTAGTTAAATTCACCGTAGAAAGGAGTCAATTATGTGTCCAGTCGCAGCAGAATCAAAGAATTCCAAGCCTAGTTCAAAAAAAAAGATCAATAAAAAAATTAATACAAATTTAGAAACAGTAGTTGAAGAAGATAGTAATAAAAATAATCAAACTTTACAGACATCTGCTGAGTTAAACGAAAGCAATATTGAAAATAACAATAATGAATTTAGTGATTCTGAAGAAGAAGATAAAGGGCTCGGGAATATAAAACTTGGGCCAAAAGGTATCTACACTGAAGATTCAATAAGAGTTTATCTCCAAGAAATTGGAAGAATTAGACTTTTAAGACCAGATGAAGAAATTGAGCTTGCAAGAAAAATTGCTGACTTACTCCAATTAGAAGAGCTAGCAACTCAATATGAGTCAGAAAAAGGACATTTCCCATCTGTAAGAGAATGGGCCGAGTTAATAGATATGCCTCTTCCCAAATTTAGAAGAAGACTTCTCTTAGGGCGGAGAGCTAAAGAAAAAATGGTTCAATCAAATTTAAGATTAGTTGTTTCCATTGCTAAAAAATATATGAATAGAGGTTTATCATTTCAAGATTTAATCCAAGAAGGAAGTTTGGGTCTAATTAGGGCAGCGGAAAAATTCGACCATGAAAAAGGTTATAAGTTCTCTACATATGCAACTTGGTGGATTCGCCAAGCCATTACAAGAGCAATTGCGGATCAAAGTAGAACTATTAGATTGCCAGTTCACTTATACGAGACAATATCCAGAATTAAAAAAACCACAAAAGTTCTTAGCCAAGAATTTGGCAGGAAACCTAGTGAAGAAGAAATCGCTGAGAGTATGGAAATGACAATCGAAAAATTAAGATTTATAGCTAAAAGTGCGCAACTTCCTATTTCTTTAGAAACTCCAATAGGGAAAGAAGAAGACTCAAGACTAGGAGACTTTATAGAGGCTGATATAGAAAATCCAGAGCAAGATGTTTCTAAAACTTTACTAAGAGAAGATTTGGAAGGAGTATTAGCCACTCTTAGTCCAAGAGAAAGAGATGTTCTCAGATTGAGATATGGAATTGATGATGGAAGAATGAAAACTCTTGAAGAAATTGGCCAGATTTTTGATGTGACGAGAGAAAGAATTAGACAAATAGAGGCAAAAGCCCTAAGAAAACTTAGACATCCAAATCGAAATGGGGTTTTAAAAGAATATATAAAATAAAAAAAGTTAAGTATAATAATTAGCTTTAAAAACTGGCAAAATAATAGCTTAAAATAAATTCGACTTAATTTTTAATTCAAACTCAAAATAATATTTAATGACTAATTTTAAGCTAAAAATAGCTAGTAGAAGAAGTAAGCTAGCAATGGTTCAAACTTTATGGGTTAAAGATCAACTAGAAAGGAATATTCCCAATTTAGAGGTATCTATAGAAGCTATGGCAACTCAAGGTGACAAAATCCTTGATGTAGCCTTAGCAAAAATAGGCGACAAAGGCTTATTTACAAAAGAACTTGAAGCACAAATGCTCGTAGGCCATGCAGATATAGCAGTACATTCTCTAAAAGATTTACCAACCAATTTGCCTAATGGCCTTAAATTAGGATGCATTACAAAAAGGGAGGATCCTGCAGATGCTTTAGTAGTAAACAAAAAAAATGACTGTTATAAATTAGAAAACTTACCTGAAGGTTCGATTGTTGGAACAAGCTCCCTAAGAAGACTTGCACAATTAAGAAATAAGTACCCACATCTTGTTTTCAAAGATATCAGGGGAAATGTTATTACAAGAATTGAAAAATTAGATGCAGGAGAATTTGATTGTATAATTCTTGCGGCCGCTGGTTTAAAGAGATTAGGCTTTGAATCAAGAATTCACCAGATTATCCCAAGTGAAGTTTCCCTTCATGCCGTTGGCCAAGGAGCACTAGGCATTGAATGTAAATCTGATGATAAAAAAGTTTTAGAAATTATAAATATCTTAGAAGATAAACCCACCAGTCAAAGATGTCTAGCAGAAAGGGCTTTTTTAAGAGAGCTTGAAGGTGGATGCCAAGTCCCAATAGGTGTGAATAGTAAAATTCAGAATGAACAACTTTGCCTTACTGGTATGGTTGCATCTCTTGATGGAGAAAGGCTTATTAAAGATCAATATATTGGCAATATTAATGATCCCGAAGAAGTAGGCAAAGAACTAGCTAAAAAATTAAAGCAGCAAGGTGCCGAAGAAATACTAAGCGAAATATTTGAAAAATTTAGAGAAAAATAAAATTAGTTAATTTACTAATTTAGGATCAATTTCTTTTTTGTATCTCTCTTCACAATCTTTAATCACTTTAACAGCTTCTTCTATCCCAAAAAAACCATTGACAGTACATGTTCCTGGTTTTTTTAGATCTTTGTAGTGCTCCCAATAATACTTTGTTTCTTTTAACCAATGATCTCCAAGGTCTTCATAACTTGAGATATGATCCATTCTTTTATCATCTGCGAGAACCGCTATTACCTTATCATCGACCTCTCCACCATCATCAAATTTCATCACCCCAATAATCCTTGCTTCCACAATAGATCCGGGTATCAATGGCTCAGTTACCCCAACAATTTCTACATCAAGCGGATCTCCATCTTCATCCCATGTCCTTGGAATACATCCATAAGCAAAAGGATACGCAAGTGATGAATAACCTACCCTATCAAGTTTAAGATGGCCCGTTTCTGTAATTAATTCATATTTATTTATGGTATTAGAGTTCAATTCAACAATAGTGTTTATTATTGTATTTGAGCTGTCAGTGAAAGCATTTAGTATGTGCAATAAATTTGGGGTAACCCTGCTTGGGGGCTGATTTAGATTTGCCATCAAGAAATTATTTTTGTTTATCTTACATCCTCACACCTAACCAAATTCTTTAAAAGTAATGTTTCAGCAAAAATCATTTATTTTAGACCTTAAATGATTAATAAAATAGTTTGGCGATAGTTCTTCATTAGTTACAGCTCTTACCAACTCCATACAATTAACTGATCTGCCATATTTATGTATATTATTTTTTAACCAAAAGATGATCTTTTGATATTCACCATTTTCAATTAAGTTGTCAATCAAACCTATGTCTCTTTCCATTTGAGAAGATATTTGCGCACTTATAACATGTCCTAACAAATATGAGGGGAAATATCCAAACGCCCCTTCACTCCAATGAACATCTTGAAGACAACCTTCTGAATCATTAGATGGTTTAATTCCTAGGAGTTCATCATATCTTTTATTCCATTCTGTTGGAATATCTTCAGCAGGTAACCCTCTTTCAATTAAATCTATTTCAAGTTCGGTTCTTATTAATATGTGTAAGCCATAAGTCAATTCATCCGCTTCAACCCTATTTAATCCTGCTTCCAAATGATTAATAGATTTCCATAGTTCTAAATAATTATTAAGAGAACATCCAGCCGAAACAAATTTGTTAAAAAATCTTTTTGAAAAAGATTTGGATTTAACTATTCTATTTTCCCAAAATAAAGATTGACTTTCATGAATACCCATAGAGGTTGCTTGACCTAAAGGCCAAGCAAACCATTGATGACTTTGAGATGGCAAACCCTGCTCATAAATAGAATGCCCCCACTCATGCGCAGTTGCTAAAAAACTTGATAATGGTTCACCTTCAACAATTCTTGTCGTAATCCTGTAATCATTAGGCCCTAATGTAATCGAAAAAGGATGGGGAGATTTACCAACAACAACTAGATCTTTATCTCTCCCAAACTCATCAAGTAATTGAGAACATAAATTATGTTGAGATTCTGGACTCAAATCCCAGTGATATTTCTTAGATTTATTAATCCCTCTAATCAACTCTGGGAGAGTGTCTTTCAAAGGCTGAAACATTTTATTCAGCCACTTTAAAGTTAATTCAGGCTCAAAGGGTTGGGCTAAAGTTTCCCATGGTGAATATTGATCTGATATTTGTTTTGCCTCTTCAATCCGCAATTTAACTAATTCTTCAAAGAAAGGAAGAAAAATTTTAAAATCTGATTTTTCCTTAGCTTCTTGCCAGCTTTCATACCCTTTAGATTTTGCCTTTGCTAGAGACTCAACTAATTTAGGATCTAAATTTCTTTCTCTATTAAATTCCTTCAATAAAAGACTAATATTTCTTTCTTTATCTTTTATGAAAAGTTGATTATCGGAATTTCGTTCAATATCTGCTAGTTCATTTTTAGCAGATTGTATTAAATTAGAAAATTCCTCGGAAGAATTTCTTTCATGCAATACTTTTGCAATATAAGTAAGTTGTTCAGACCTCCAAGAAGCACCTTTCTTTGGCATTCCAGTATTCTGATCCCAATAAAGTGTATTTTGGATTGAACCTAATATTTGTGTTTCTTTAAGGTAAGCACCCAGCTTATTCCAATGAGTTTCAGCCAAAGATTTAAATGGAAATTAAATTTATCTTAAGATAAAAATTTTAATGTCTGCAGTAAAACATGCATCTTTATCCATAATAGGATATTGATTAATTAAGTTTTAACTTATATGGAACAAATATTTTCAAAATTAAAATTCATAACCCATGGCGAGGGTTTTATTGATATCACATATGATTTAAATTTATGTGTTGAAAAAAATAATTTTCATTCCGGAATTTTAAATTTAACTTCACTTCATACAAGTTGCAGTTTAACTATTAATGAGAACGCAGATCCAAATGTACTGAGGGACCTAAAAAAGTATATGCAATCGATAGTTCCCTATGATTCCTACTTAACCTTATCAAAAAATAGAGAAGAAATATCCTATAAACATTATCAAGAAGGGGCTGACGATATGCCAGCACATATTAAAACATCCCTAACAAACACTTGTTTATCTTTGAGTTTTCAAGACGGGAAAATTATGCTTGGCACATGGCAAGCAGTTTATTTATGGGAACATCGATTTGATCAAAAGGAAAGAATCATTAATGTACATATAATTGGTGAGAAAAAGTAAGATATTTATAATGTAATAAGTCAGATTTCTTATTTAATGGAACCCTACATTTTGCAAGATGAAGAATTGAATGAATTAGTTGTCAAAATACCTGGCTGGGAAATTAAATCTAAACAAATCCAAAGAGAATTTAACTTCGCTAATTTTATTGAAGCCTTTGCTTTTATGACTAAGGTTGCTTTAATCTGTGAAAAATATAATCATCATCCTAACTGGGAGAATGTTTATGCAAAAGTAATAATTAAATTAAATACACATGATCTAGGAGGTATTACGAATCTGGATCAAACATTAGCTTCGGAAATCAACAAAATTTTCGATCAATAAAAATATAAACTTGTTTTCAACTATTCAAAATGTCTAAAAATTTATTGCCAGTTACTATTATTAGTGGATTTTTAGGTTCTGGCAAAACTACACTTCTAAATCATATTTTAAAAAATCAAGTTGGTATTAAAACAGCTGTTTTAGTCAACGAATTTGGAGAAATCGGAATAGATAATGACTTAATAATAGAAGGCTCAGAAGATATGATCGAATTAAATAATGGATGTATATGTTGCTCTATCAATGGCGAATTATTAAATACCGTATCCAAAGTTTTAGAAAGAGCTGAAAAATTAGACTATTTGATTGTTGAAACAACTGGATTAGCAGATCCATTACCAGTAGCCATGACTTTTGCGGCTGGTGATCTTAGAGAAAAAGTAAGATTAGATTCGATAATCACTGTCATTGATGGAGAAAATTTTGATTTTGAAATTAATAATACAAGTGTCGCCTATTCTCAAATTTTATACGGAGATATCCTTCTTCTTAATAAATCTGATTTAGTAAATGAAAAACAATTAAAGAAAATAGAGGAGTTTATAAATAAAATAAAAAAAGAACCAAGGATTTTGAGATCAACTAATAGTGAAGTTGCATTACATACAATAATGAGCGTGGGTCTATTTGAGACGGATACTTTTGAATTCGAGAAAAATAAAAAAAATATAGAACAAAATTCAAACGATCACTCTTCTCATTCCCACGATCACTCTTCCCATTCTCACGATCACTCTTCCCATTCTCACGATTTGAATAATATAGAAGGTTTTACATCAGTTTCTTATGAGACATTTGAACCATTCTCCTTAAGAAAGTTTCAATATTTCTTAGATAATCAAATCTCACAAAATGTATTTAGGGCAAAAGGAATATTATGGTTTATGGAAAGTGAAAGAAAACACATTTTTCACCTATCTGGCATATTAGGATTTAATTAATTTTTGAAAATACTTATTAAAGGATTTAAAAAAGCATTAACCGAATTAAAACTTTTTTATTTTACTTCGTTTATTGTCGCACTTTTAGTAATCATTCCAATTTCCAATTTTCTTCTTGAAGGAGTCCAATATGTTGTAAGTGGGAATTTTTCATTAGGCATTGCTGGAGGAGAAGAGGTATTAGAAACTTTAAAAGTTTTAGTACTAACAAGTTTTTTTGGAGGAGGATTAGGCACTTTAAATGGATGGTTACTTTCAAATTGTGATTTTAAGTTCAGAAAAGTTCTCCGTATTTGTCAGCTAGTTCCCCTAGCTGCCCCAGCATATCTAATAACAGCTATTTTGCAGGATTTAGGGAGTATTTTTGGGTATCAAGTAACTGGTTTATGGTGGGGGGTATTAATA
>LUMN01000597.1_pt1 | contig 10581 bp, 10 predicted proteins | sample 729991 | NCBI WGS metagenome assembly LUMN01 (sample SAMN03860262, study PRJNA289734) | marine metagenome | biome: seawater column; feature: ocean; material: water; isolation source: Red Sea water column Station 22 - depth 25m | place: Saudi Arabia: Red Sea | collected 2011-10-15 | depth 25 m
TTTGATGTTTGAGGGTATACCGACATTCCCCGATGTTTCCAGATTCTGGAATGTGATTGATAAACATCAAGTTAATATTTTCTACACCGCTCCTACTGCGATTAGAGCGCTTATGGCCCATGGCAATGAGCCTTTGCAATCCTCTTCGAGAGAATCTTTGGAGGTAATGGGCACGGTTGGAGAACCTATAAATCCAGAAGCCTGGGAGTGGTATTACCATGAGGTTGGCAAAGGCAGATGTCCGATAGTCGATACTTGGTGGCAAACCGAGACTGGCAGTATCATGATTTCCGGTTTGGCAGGATTTTCTGATCAAAAACCTGGTTGTGCAGGTAAACCTTTCCTTGGAATAAATCCTGCGCTTGTGGATGAAGAAGGCAATGAAATCGAAGGACCGGGTAAAGGCAATCTGGTTGTCAAAAGTTCTTGGCCATCACAAATCAGAACGGTTTATGGCGATCATCAAAGATGTGTTGAAACCTACTATTCAACTTACAAAGGTTTTTATTTCACAGGAGATGGCGCTGAGCGAGATGCGGATGGTTTTTATAGAATCACAGGACGAGTTGATGATGTCTTAAATGTCTCTGGGCATCGCTTGGGTACTGCAGAAATAGAGAGTGCTTTGGTTTTGCACGAAGCAGTCGCAGAAGCTGCGGTAGTTGGTTTTGAACATGAAATCAAGGGACAAGGAATTTATTGTTATGTGAACCTTATGAAAGAAGCACAAGCTTCGGATGAAATCCATCAAGAATTAATTGGACTCATCGTTAAAGAAATTGGTCCAATTGCAAAACCGGATTCCATTCAATTCTGTTACGATTTACCTAAAACGCGATCAGGAAAAATCATGCGTAGGATTTTAAGAAAAATTGCAGAAAACGAATTGGACAATTTGGGAGATACCACTACCCTTGCTGATCCCAGTATCGTAGACATCTTGATCAAAGAAAGATTAAATAAATAAATGTTTGGATTTAAAAGTTTAGAAATACCTATAAAAGAAGATTGTCTGCCTGGTAGGACTCAGGCAATTTACAATCCAGAAAATCACTTTGTGACAGGTGCGCCTATGTCCGAGTGCATGTCTCAAGATAGTCCCAGAATACTTTTTGGTATGGGCTGCTTTTGGGGAGCAGAAAAAATGTTTTGGGATTTGGATTGTGTCAAGGTTACCGGTGTTGGCTATGCTGCTGGACACACGCCCAACCCTACTTATGAAGAAGTTTGTTCAGGATTAACTGCACATTCTGAAATTGTTTTTGTGACTTATGAAGATGCTTCCAATTTAGAAGAATTGTTGCAAGTCTTTTGGGAGGGACACGATCCTACCCAATTCATGCGCCAAGGTGGTGATGTAGGCACGCAATATCGTTCTGGAATTTATTTTTTTGATAAAGCTCAAGAAGAACTGGCCCTCAAAACCAAAGAAATTTATCAAGCAAAATTAGACGCCAATGGCTTTGGTGAAATTGTCACGGAAATCTTACCCGTTTCAGAAGAATTCTATGCTGAAGATTACCACCAACAATATTTGGCGAAGAATCCTAATGGCTACTGTGGACATGGCGGTTGTGGAGTAAGGTTTAAAGATTAACCTTTCCAGTGAAACTCTTCACCTTTGCTTACAGCTTTATCTTCTTCAATTAATTTATTCAAGTGAGCCAATAGAGAAGCTCTTGCAATACCATGTAGCCTTTCATCGACATCATCGTAAACCTTTTCAACCAATTGATCTAAGTTGGCTTTTGAAAATTCTGTCAGAGCGTCTACAACTTTCTTCTCTCTAAACATTCTATGACTGACAATCCAATCTACAACGCTTTTAGGATCTTTCATGAGATTTCCATGCCCTGGTGCAATCATAGAGATATCAAATTGTTTGAGTTTTTCTAGGGACTCAATGTATTGCTTCATATTGCCATCAGGTGGTCCTATGACTACTGTGGAGCCTTCCATAATGTGATCGCCTGTAAAGATCATTTTCTCTTCTTCTAAGAGATAACAAAGGTGATTTGAAGCATGTCCTGGAGTATGAATAGCTTTCAAGGTGTACTCAATTTCTCTAATTTCATCTCCATCCTCTAAAACTTTATTGGCTTTGAAAGTTTTATCCTGAGTTTGTTTATGAAGGGCATACATACCCATAACCGGTGCTGCTGTTCTTTGGTGCAGTAACTTAGCTCCAGGAGAATGATCGGGATGAGTGTGAGTCACTAGTATTTGCTTGATGTCATCACCACAAGCTTTAGCAATATTTTCAATGTGCTCTGGCATTGCAGGACCTGGATCAATAACCGTGATTTCTTCTTTACCTACAAGATAAGTATTCGTTCCAGGACCGGTAAAGACGCTGGAATTACCTGCTGTAATTCTTCTGACTAATGGCGATAACTCAGTGATCGTCATAACCTTCATCTCCTGGCATAAGCAAGACCATTTTTCCATCCTGCATAAATATTTTTGGCTCCACAGTCACAATATTATTTTGGTCTTCCACTTTATTCTTTAACAGTGTTTCAGTGTCAGTGAAACCTCTAATGGATTCTAAATTCTTGATGGTTGGGAAAATTATTGGAAACTCGCCCTTTTCTCCCTGAGCGAGAGCATCCTCGGGTTTGATCCAAATACTTTTTACGCCTTCGCTGCCATCGTGCTTTGCAATTTGACCTTCCGGAAATAACGCAATGAAAAAATGCGTGCTGTATCTTTTAGCTTCGGATTTTGGTGTAACCCAATGTGAGATGTAAGCGAGGCGATCAACAGCAAGTTGCAAGTCCAACTTTTGGCACAATTCCAATAAAACCGGCTCCCCTTTATTTAATTTATCTCGATACTCTTTAAGAATTTCTTTTTCACTTTCGTCTGAAGAGCCATAGACTTCGCCACTGCTTCTATAAGCAAGCAAGACGCCACATTCCTCAAAACATTCTCTGATGCAAGCTATCCAATAGTTGAGTCCGCCTGATTTAACACCTAATAATTGAGATGCGACTTCGTCAGTCAATCCACGACAGTAATTGTTGATGTCATCTTTTAAATCATATTCATCGAGCTTCCCGCCGGGAAATACCCACGCACCGCCAAAATTTGTTTTGATTGATCTTTGTATCATGAAAACTTCTACTGCTTCTTCGATAGTTCTAACCAGCAACACCGTAGCTGCAGGTTTAGGTTCTGAAGGCGGTAAAGAGGGATCAGCTTCTTGAATGTTGATCTTAGGATTTCTCTCTACTTTGATATCTTTGGAATCTTTTTCTGACATATAAATTTTAGATTTCAGGATTGTTTGTACATAATATATTTAATAAATTTTTATACAAATTGAAAATCAAAGAATTTAAATCTAAAAATATCGAAAAAAAGCTCGTCAGAAACCCTAATTCCAACAAAGGAGACTACGGTCATGTTTTAGTCATTGCAGGAAATCTTGGTTTTGGTGGTGCTGCCCTTCTTTCCTCAAAGGCAGTTCTTGCAAGTGGTGCAGGTTTGGCGACCTTGGCAACGAGAAAAGACCATCTGTCAGCTGCTTTGGCATATTGTCCAGAAGTTATGTCAAAAACTGTGGAAAGTATCTCTGACTTAGAAAATCACTTACCTAATAAAACAGTCATTTGTATCGGTCCAGGATTGGGTAGAAATTACTGGGCTGATCAGATGCTTTATAAAACAACAAACTTTGCAGCTAAAGAAAATCTACCCATTTTGATTGATGCAGATGGATTAAATATCCTCTCTGAAAATAGACTAAAAATTAAGTTACCAAAAAAATTAATCCTGACACCTCATCCAGGAGAAGCAGCACGATTGCTTAAGACAAAGGTTTCGACGATTCAAAAAAATAGATCACTAGCATTAGCTAAGCTTTGCGATAAATACAATGCAACGGTCATTCTTAAAGGTCATGAAACATTGATTGGCAACAAAAGAACTTCTTTTGTTTGTAAAAAAGGTAATGCTGGCATGGCTGTAGGTGGCATGGGCGATGTACTCTCTGGACTAGTTTCTGGATTAATAGCTCAAGGTTTATCGTTTATAGATGCCGCTTGCTTGGGAGTTGATATGCATGCAAGCGCAGCAGATAGCTTTGTTGAAAAACATGATATGAAATCGTTGATGCCTTCTGATTTATTTAACTTTATCAAAATGAAGAATGAATAAAGTACTTGTCTTATCGAGTCTAGATGAAACAAAACAGCTTGCCGAAAAAATCGCCTCTTTTCTAACTGAAGAAAATAATTATCCGATTTCTATTCATCTTTCTGGAGACTTAGGCACAGGAAAGACCACTTTGGTAAAAGAAGTTTTAAATTGTCTGGGTATAGAAAATTTCATCAATAGTCCAACCTTTACTTTGATTGAACCTTATGAAATCAATGATTTGAAAATCTTCCACATCGATTTATACCGTGTAGAAAAAATAACCGAGCTTAGCGCAATCGGTTTAGAAGAATATCTGCAAGAAGCGAATTCCATCAGCTTTATTGAATGGCCGGAAAAAGGATCTGGTTTTTTAAAAGAGCCTGACATTGCCATTTCATTAGATCACCATGGTGAAACTACAAGAAAATGTGAAGTTCAAACTTCTTTAGGCTTAAACCTCTAAGCTAGTTGAGTGGATCCACATCAATTCCAACTCTGACATTTTTTGAATAATCGCTTTGATCGATCATCTTGATAACTTGATTTGCAAGGGCATGTATTTTTTTTCGATTTTCAGATTTTAGAGTTAAGACCCATCGAAAGTAATTTTTTCGCTTTTCGATAAGTTCTGGTTTAGGCCCTATAAATTCATCATCATTTAAGTTTAATGAACGAGAAATTTCCATCAAAACCTTCTCAGGTAGGGGTCGTTTTAGGGACTCCGCATGAATGTTGATTTGATAAACAAAAGGCGGAAGCTTGCTCGTTTGTCTTTCTTCTAAAATTTCGTTGGCAATCCTATCGTAATCAAAAGAAGAAATTTTTTCTAAAAAAGGATGTTCCGGAACAAACGATTGCAAAATGACTCTGCCTTCTTTATCTTCCCTGCCAGCTCTTCCTGAAACCTGAATCAATAACTGAGCCAACCTTTCAGAAGCTTTGTGATCAACTGAAAAAAGACCGCTGTCAGCGTCTACTACTACCACTAAAGTCAAATTGGGCATGTGATGACCTTTGGCTAAAATCTGTGTTCCCACCAAGATCAGAGGCTCTTTGGAATCCGGTAATACCGAGTTGGATCTTAATTGCTCTTTACCGAGAGCTTCTCGATCAACTCTAATAACAGAAGTATTTTTAAAATACTCTTTTAAAAATTATTCAAGTTTTTCGGTTCCTGTATGAAAAAATTCCAAACTTTCTTCGTTACAGTTCAGACAAGCAACAGGCATAGGATGCTTGGTACCACAATGATGACAAACTAATCTTTTGGGATTGATGTGATAAACCATTGATACGTCGCAATTACTGCATTCCGGGGTCCAGCCGCATTTGTTACAAAAGACCATTGGAATTCAGATGATCTTAAATCAGAGATTTCAAACTTAGGCTGTCTGGCATCTTTTACCCTTCGAGTTAGTTTGTGCAAGCAGTATTTTTCATCCTGACAATTTTTAAGACTTTCCAAGCTTGGCGTTGCTGAGCACATGATGACAGGAATTTTTTCAAGATTTGCTCGATAGACTGCAACGTCTCTTGCTGAATATCTAAAACCATCAATTTGTTTGTATGAAGAATCATGCTCTTCATCTACCACTATCAAGCCTAAATCCTTGAACGGCGTAAAAATTGCTGATCTTGTTCCAATCAAAATAGATTTAAAGCCTTTGTTAATATCATTCCAAGCGTGAGCTCTATCTTTTTCTGACATTTCCGAGTGCAAAAGAGCGACATTGTCTTCACCAAATCTCCTTTCGATTTCAGCTTTTAGATTTGGAGTCAGACCAATTTCTGGAACCAGGATCAGAACTTGTTTACCTTTTTCTATGAAGTCTCTAATGAGATGAAAATATATTTCGGTTTTACCACTTCCCGTAACACCAAAAATTAGATGCGTAAGATTGGCTGATGAATTTTTAATGGACTTATAAATTTTATTTTGCTCATCATTCAATTCAAAAAAAGCTTCTAAGTTAAGTTCCTTATTAGTTTTCAATTCATTTCGATTGCGGCTTTTTTTCTCAAGATAACCTTTTGAAATTAAAGCATCCAAGATGGCTTTAGAGATTTTGTTTGCTTTTAAACCTGGACGGGATAACTCTAATTTTTGCTGAAAAACTTCTAGGGCTTCAAATTGCTTTTTTGCACGCCCAAAGGATTCTTTGCTTGCTAATTTACCCAAGTTTGTAATTGCGTACACCTCTATGGAATCCTTTATTTCTTTGCCTTTTCTCAAGAAAGGTGGGAAATAGGATTTAAAAATTTCTCCAATAGGTGCTTTATAGTAATTAGCTATCCAATGAATGAGATCGTATGAGGGCTTATCGATTAGAGAATTTCTATCTAAAACTTTAGTTATGGGTTTTATAGATTTTACATTTGGGCTGGATTGTTTTTTTAAAACGTATCCGACAATTTCTCGGTTTCTAAATGGAACTTGAACTCTGGAACCATTGGAAATCTTGATGTTTGAACTGTAAGTAAAAGAGTTTCTTAATGGTAAAGGAAGCGCTACTTCATAATATAAATTTTCCATTTAAGTTTATTTGAGAATAAATAGTCTTCTGGTATAGTGCGGCAGCATATTTTTTTAATCAAGAAGAATAGTGAAAAAAGAAATTCATCCAGAATACAGAACGGTTTTATTTCATGATGTGAGTGTAGATAAGTACTATCTCATTCCATCAACATTGGAAACTGACCAAACTAAAGAATGGGAAGATGGTAATACTTATCCTTACTGTCCTCTTGATGTATCTTCAGCCTCTCATCCTTTCTATACAGGTCAGAATAAAATCATCGATACTGGTGGAAGAGTTGAAAGGTTCAAAAAACGTTTTTCAAAGAAAGCTGCTGTAAAGGCTGCTCCTGTTGAAGAAAGTCCTAAAGAAGAAACTCCTCCAGTAGAAGAAAAAGAAGAAGATGTAAAAGCTTCAGCTCCTGCTGAAGAAGTTACAAAAGAGGCTCCTGAAGAAACCGCTGAAGCCGTTGAAGTAGCTCCTTCTGATGCTCCTCAAGAGGAAACTTCTGCTGAAGAAGCTAGTGATGAATCTTCTAATTCTTCAGAAGAAAAATAAATTTTCATACTTGATTTTTTAGACTCCTAATCAGTCACTCATATGAATCCTGAATTTATTAGAAATATCGCCATCATTGCACACGTCGATCATGGGAAAACCACTTTAGTCGATAAATTACTGGAACATTCCGGCACCTTAGATAGAAAAAATATTGGCTCGGAGAGAATCTTAGATTCCAACGATCAAGAAAGAGAAAGAGGAATAACGATTCTTTCTAAAAATACTGCCATCAAGTGGAAAGATCACAAAATCAATATCGTAGACACTCCCGGTCATGCTGATTTTGGTGGAGAAGTGGAAAGAGTTTTGTCTATGGTAGATTCGGTTTTATTACTAGTTGATGCCGTCGATGGGCCCATGCCACAAACTAGATTTGTGACTCAAAAAGCTTTTGAAAAAAGACTAAATCCCATTCTGGTCATAAATAAAATTGATCGTCCAAGTGCCAGACCTGATTGGGTGCAAGATCAAGTTTTTGATCTCTTCGATAGATTAGGTGGAAATGATCAACAGATGGATTTTCCTACAATCTATACCTCTGCATTGAATGGAACCTCTGGTTTGGATTTGGAGAAAATTGAAGAAGATATGTCGCCACTCTTAAACCTTATTATAAGTAAAGTGAAGGAACCGTCTGTGAGTTTGGAAGAACCCTTTCAAATGCAAATCAGTGCTTTAGATAGTAATAGCTATGTGGGTGTAATTGGCATCGGCAGAATATCTCGTGGAAACGTCAAACCAAACGATCAAGTTGTAGTGATCGATGCTGAAGGAGAACAAAAAGCAGGAAAAATTCTCCAAGTTTTAGGTCATGAAGGTTTGGAAAGAGTTGAAGTCGAAAAAGCTGAAGCGGGTGACATTGTCTGTGTGACTGGCATTGAAAAATTGTATATCTCAGATACTTTATGTGACCCAGAGAATACAGAACAACTTCCTCCTCTCTCTGTAGATGAGCCGACTGTGAGTATGACCTTTCAAGTGAATGATTCCCCGTTTGCTGGTAAAGAAGGTAAGTTTGTAACGTCAAGAAATATTAAAGACCGTCTTGAACAAGAATTACTAAGTAATGTTGCTTTAAGAGTTGAGCAAGGTGAAAGTGCTGATAAATTCAAAGTCTCTGGGCGTGGTGAATTGCATTTATCGGTTTTGATAGAAAACATGCGTCGAGATGGGTTCGAATTGGGAGTTTCAAAACCTGAGGTCATTCAAAAAGAAGTGAATGGCGAAATTCATGAGCCTTTTGAACAAATAGTAATTGATATCGAGGAACAACATCAGGGACCTGTAATGGAAGAGATGGGTTCAAGAAAAGCAGAACTGAAAAATATGGAACCCAGCGAAACGGGAAGAATAAAATTGGATTTTATCGCTCCTTCCAGAGGCATGATTGGATTTAGGTCGCAGTTTCTTACCTTAACCAGCGGCACCGGAATTCTAACTAGTATCTTCGATCATTACGGTCCTGCAAAAAAAGGTGAGATTACTACACGTCAAAATGGGGTCTTGGTCTCTATGGCTGAAGGCAAAACCTTAGCCTATTCGTTATTCAACCTACAAAACAGAGGAAAGCTTTTTGTCGGACATGGATTGAACGTTTATAAAGGTCAAATTGTTGGCTTACATTCCAGAGACAACGACTTACCGGTCAATCCAACCAAAGCAAAACAATTAACCAATATCAGAGCCTCAGGCACTGACGAAAATCTTATCTTGGTTCCCCATATTGAACATTCTTTAGAACAGGCATTGGAATTTATCGAAGAGGACGAATTAGTTGAGGTAACGCCTTCAGCGATTAGATTGAGAAAAAAAGCTTTCAGATTTTAATTTATTTGGTACCTGAAGAACCAAAGCCCTTGGAGCCCCTTTCCGAGAAATCGAATTCAGAAACCAACTTGAAGTTGGGTGAAGTAACGGCAAAAAACATCATCTGAGCAATCCTATCTCCAGGGAGAACCTCGAATGATTCTTTGGATCTATTCCACAAAGAAACCATGATTTCTCCTTGATAATCTGAATCAATAAGGCCCACAAGGTTTCCTAGGACAATTCCGTATTTATGCCCTAAGCCTGACCTGGGGAGAATTAAGGCTGCATATTTAGAATCCTTAATATGTATTGAAAATCCAGTGGTAAAAAGAAAAGTCTCATCGGGCTTCGTTATCAAGAATTTTAAATTCAACGTTAAGTGCGATATTTGAAGTTGCTTGTTGTCCAGGACTAACCGCTTTTGATATCAAAGAAGGCAGGAAAATTCCTACTAATTTGAGCAAAATCCATCTAATCATTAAGGATGTTTTTTGAAATAAATTGAACTATTTTTCTAGCAACCTTTTCTTTTGAGGTTTTGAGTATTTTTAATTCTTCTTTTTCAGTAATTAATGTCACCTCATTATTGTTTGAATCAAAACCTATAGAACTGTCTGATACATCGTTGGCGACAATTAGATTCAAATTCTTTGAAGATAATTTTTTTCTAGCATTATCAATCATATTTTCCGTTTCTGCTGCAAAACCGACTATTTTTAAATCAGGATTATTATCAGAAACGTGTTTCAAAATGTCTTCATTTTTTTCTAAACTCAGACTCATGTTTTTGGATTGATCTTTTTTAATTTTTTGAGATTTAGCATTTTTCATTTTGAAATCTGCAACTGCAGCCGTTGATATAAATAAATCGATATCGGATAAATTTGCTGTGACGTGCTCTTTCATTTCCTCTGCAGATTCGATATCTATTCTTTTGACCCTTTCGGGTGTCTCTAAAGTAACTGGACCAGAAATCAAAGTCACTATTGCGGATTCATCAACAGCAGCTTTAGCAAGCGAAAAGCCCATCTTTCCAGAACTTTTGTTGGAGATGTATCTAACAGGATCAATTTTCTCTCTTGTGGGTCCAGCAGTGATGAGCACTTTTTTACCAGCTAACAATCCAGAAGAAAATTCTTTTGCTACCTCTTCAATAATTTCCTTAGGTTCTGACATTCTTCCAGGACCCACATCACCACAAGCTTGATCGCCCTCGTTAGGCCCGATTTGGTGAAAAACAGGTTTTTTCAGCAATGAAAGATTCTTTTTTGTACGTTTGTCCTTCCACATGCCTTGATTCATTGCTGGGGCAAAAAATATTTTAGAGTCTGCAGCAAGACATACCGCAGACATTAAATCATCGCCTCTTCCAGCAGCAAGTTTTGCAAGGCTATCTGCCGAACAAGGAGAAATGACAATAGCATCAGCCCATCTTGCTAATTCTATATGCCCCATAGCTGATTCGGCGTTGGTATCTAAAAGATCTGAGTGAACTTCATTGCCAGACAAAGCCTGCATGGTAAGCGGCGTAATAAATTCTTTTGCTGCTTCA
>LUMN01001145.1_pt1 | contig 10563 bp, 9 predicted proteins | sample 729991 | NCBI WGS metagenome assembly LUMN01 (sample SAMN03860262, study PRJNA289734) | marine metagenome | biome: seawater column; feature: ocean; material: water; isolation source: Red Sea water column Station 22 - depth 25m | place: Saudi Arabia: Red Sea | collected 2011-10-15 | depth 25 m
GTGTTTGTACGACACGAATACAAACTGGAGTTGGATATCCACAGTTAAGTGCTGTAATAGAATGTGCTGATGCTGCTCATGGATTAGGTGCACATATCATTGCAGATGGCGGATGTACATGTCCAGGTGATGTTGCTAAAGCATTTGGTGGAGGAGCTGATTTTGTTATGCTTGGAGGAATGTTTGCAGGTCATGATGAAGGTAAAGGAAAATTGGTAAAATCTAATGGTTCTAAATATGTCGAATTTTATGGATCGAGTTCTGAAACAGCTAACAATAAACATTACGGAGGACTATCAGACTACAGAAGTAGCGAAGGAAGAACAGTCAGAGTGAAGTACCGTGGTAAAATTAATGATACCATTTTAAATATTTTAGGTGGTGTAAGAAGTAGTTGTACATATGTTGGTGCACCCTCTTTAAAACAATTAAGTAAGTGTACAACTTTTGTCAGAGTTACTAAGCAATTTAACGATACATTCACTAAATAAATGAAAGAATATTCAATAGCTTCTATTGCTGGTGACGGCATTGGAAAAGAAGTTGTACCTGAAGCTCAAAAAATATTAAAAGAAATTTCTCAACAACATCAATTCAAATTAAAGATAGAAGATTATGATTTTGCATCATGTGATTATTATGAAAAGCATGGAAAAATGATGCCAGATGACTGGAAAGATAAATTAACTAAACACGATGCAATTTTCTTTGGTGCGGTTGGTATGCCAGATAAATATCCAGATCACATAACTCTTTGGGGTTCATTATTAAAATTCAGAAGAGAGTTTGATCAATTTATTAACTTAAGACCTGTAAAACTTTTTGAAGGTGTAAATGCTCCATTAGCTAATAAAAAGCCAGGTGATATTGACATGATAATTGTAAGAGAAAATACTGAAGGTGAATACTCATCAGTTGGTGGAAGAATGTATCAGGGAACTGATAGAGAAGTGGTTATTCAAGAAACAATAATGTCAAAATATGGAATAGATAGAGTTCAACAATTTGCTTTTGAATTAGCTAAAAAAAGAAAAAGAAAAAAATTAACAAGTGCAACAAAATCAAATGGAATATCAATTACAATGCCTTATTGGGATGAAAGATTTAATGAGAATAAAAAAAATTTTTCTGATATAGAAACTGATCAATACCATATTGATATATTAGCTGCTAGATTTGTTCTAAGTCCTGAACGTTTTGATGTGATAGTCGCATCAAACCTTTTCGGGGATATTCTATCTGATCTAGGACCAGCTTGTACTGGAACTATTGGAATTGCACCGTCTGGAAATATAAATCCAACTAATAAGTATCCATCATTATTTGAACCTGTACATGGATCTGCGCCAGATATTGCGGGCCAAGGGATAGCCAATCCAGTGGGGCAGATTTGGTCAGCTGCAATGATGCTAGATTACTTAGGTGAAAAAGAAGCTTCTGATAGAATAGTAAAATCAATTGAATTAACTCTTAAAGATAAAAACAGTCGAACAAAAGATCTTCAAGGGTCTAGTAATACAGAACAGTGTTCAAAAAAAATTTTAGATAATCTTAGTTCAGTCTAAAATTTAATCAAAATTATGAATTTTCTTAAAAATAAATCTATTACCAAAGTTATAATTTTATCTATATCTGGATTTTTTATTTTAGTTTGCCAAGATTCTACTGCAAAATATCTGGGAACATTAATGCCATTAAATCAAGTAATTTGGGGCAGATTTTTTTTTCACTTTGTGATTATTTTAATTTTATTCGCGATATTAAAACCTAAGTTAAACTTAAAAAGCAATTTTAAAATTAATATTATTAGATCTATATTAATGGTTTTTGCTACTTTTTTTTTCATTCATTCTTTACAAAAATTTGACCTTGTCGATATCTATGTAGTTTTCTTCTCAGCTCCATTAATAGTATCAATTTTAACGGCATTGTTTTTAAAAGATATTCTTTCATCTAAAGGTATAATTTTAATGTTATTAAGCTTCGGGTGTATAATTTATTCAATGAGTCCTAGTATGAAAGTCTTAAGTTTAGACTTAATTTTTCCTTTGGTACCACCAGTATGTTGGGCTTTATATCAATTTTTTACAAAATTTATTTCTGGTAATAATGATCCTTTAGTGGCGTTATTTTATGCTGCTGTTGTTGGGGCCATTGTTTTCTCTATTTATGTAATGTTAGACTGGACACCTATTGATAATAAAAAGTTATGGATTTGGTTAATATTTCTAGGTGTATTAGGTTTTACTAGTCATCTTTTAATTATATTTGCAATTCAGCTATCAAATTTATCTTTTGTAACTAATTTTCAATATTCACAATTAATTTGGTCAACATTAATCAATTTTTATATATTCGGAGTGCCTTTTGATTTTAATAAAACTTTTGGAGTTATTGGAATAATAGTTTTTGGAGTTTTATTTGTTCAGGCCGAGAGTAGAAAAAAAAAACTTAGTTCTTAAAATCCTTATTGTTTAAAGGTTTTTCTAATACCTCAACTGGATATTTTTGTTTTTCAATTTCAATATATATATTTTTGTCTTTTAATGTTTCAACTGTATTACCAGAATTGACATATCCAAAAGAAAGATTTTTATCATAACAAAAAGAATAATTTCCTGAAGTTGTTCTTCCAATAATTTTATCATCCATATAAATAGGTTCTTCATGTAATAAAAGTGGCTCACCAGGTTTACTGTCTTTAAGAGTAAACATCATCATCCTTTTATCTAATTTTTGGTCTTTAATTTTTAATAGAGCATCTTTTCCAATAAAGTTTACATTTTTCTTATAACTAATTGCAAATTTTAAACCTGCTTGATACTGATTTTCCTCTGGTGAAATATCATGTCCCCAGTGAACAAATCCACTTTCCATTCTCATAATATCCATTGCATGCATTCCACAATGAGATAGTTCGAAGTTTTTTCCCTCTTCAATTAGAATTTCATATAAATCCTTAGCTAAACTTGAGTCAACATAAAGCTCAAATCCTAATTCACCAACGTAAGAAAGTCGTTGAGCCCAAACTTTAACACCATTTATCATTATGAACTTTCCAGTTCCAAACTTAAATTTATCATTACTAAAATCTTCATTACTTATTTTCGAAATCATCTCTCTACTCTTTGGACCGAATAATCCTAGACAACAAATATCCTCTGTTACATCTTTAAATGATACATCTTCATCTAAATACTTTAATATATGATATTTATCGTGTTCTCTCGTAGCTGCTGAGCTTACAATTCTAAAATAATTTTTATCCATACATACAACAGTTAAATCTGTTTCTATTCCTTCATTTAACATATGAGTGTAAGTTGTTTTTCCAATCTCATTTCTAATATTAGCGGTACACAACTTTTGTAGTTCTTGGTGAGTTTTTTCACCTTTCAAATCAAATTTTGAAAATGTTGAGAAATCAAATAGACCAACATTTTTTCTTGCATTTAAAGTTTCGTGTTTTGCTGAAGGGTACCAATTTTGATAATTAAAACTATATTCATATTTAGGCTCTTTACCATTTAATGAATACCACATTGGTCTTTCAAATCCTCCTGCAACTCCAAAACAAGCTCCTACTCTTTTTAATTCTTCATGATAGGGCAAAAGTTTTTGATTTCTTGATGTATTTGGTTGTTTATAAGGCCAATGCATTCCATACAGATCACCAAGCGTTTCTGTTACTCTTTCCATAATAAAGTTTTTTGATGAATGGAATTTTTGAAACCTTTTAATATCCACTGAAAATAAATCTTCATTAATATATCCATTCATCATCCATTCGGCAGTAACCCTACCCGCTCCTCCTGAACTAGCAATTCCAATGCTATTAAAGCCACAACATGTATATAGATTTTTAACTTCAGGGGTTTCGCCTAATAAATATTGAGTATCTGGAGTAAAAGACTCTGGACCAGAGAAGAATTTTCTTATTCCTGCACTTTCTAACATTGGCAATCTATGAAATGATTTTTCTAAGAAAGGTTCAAAATGATCAAAATCATCTGGCAGTTCACCAAACGAAAAATTGTCTGGCACTCTTCCTGTATCTTTAAAAGCCGGTTTTGCCTTTGGTTCAAAAATACCAACAAGCATTTTTCCTGCATCTTCTTTCAAATATAAACAAGCATTATAATCTCTTAAAACGGGAAGATTTTGAGGTAAATTTTTTATTGGCTCAGTGATTATATAAAAATGTTCATTTGGGTATAAAGGAACACTAACATTAATTTCTTCACCTAATTGTCTTGACCACATTCCTGTAGCCATAACAACGTATTCACAATCGATGACACCTTTATCAGTTTCTACCCCACTAATTCTAGAATTTTTAATTAAAATTTTTTTTACAGGTGTTTTTTCAAAAATCTTTGCGCCCTCCATTTTTGCAGCTTTTGCAAGTACGTTAGTTACTCCAACTGGATCTGCTTGAGCATCTTTTGGCATATAAACACCACCAACAATATCTTCACTATGTAATACGGGATACAATTCCTTTAAACGTTTTTTATTAAGAACTTCTACTTCAACATCTGATAATTGAGCAGTTGTTGCTTGTCTTAGTAGTTCTTGCATTCTTTCTTTGGTAGATGCAACTGTGATTGCACCATTTTGCTTCATTCCGGTTGATAGACCTGTAGTCTTTTCTAAATCTTTATAAAGATCTAAAGAATATTTTCTTATTTTTGTAATTGTTGATGATGCACCTAATTGACCTAGAAGACCTGCAGCGTGCCAAGTAGTTCCTGATGTTAATTGATCTCTTTCAAGCAATATTACATCTTTCCAACCAAATTTTGCCAGATGATAAGCACATGATGTTCCGGCAACGCCTCCGCCTATAACAACTACTTTAGTACTTTTTGGTAACTCTTTCATACTTAATGTGATTTATACGATTAAATTTAAAAGCAAACAATATGATCGATATGGATGGGTCTTTTTATACCAAATTTTTCATCGACTTCATGTTGATGAATATGATGAGAATGCACAAAAACTGGTATTAATTTATTACTTAATGTTTTTAATGTATAAATAAAATTTGATCCTCTGAATTTTCTATCTACTACTTCAAGTTTAAGATTGCTCGCATCATCATGCTGTAAGTCCTCTGGCTGTATTAATAGTTTTACTTTAGATCCTATTGGGAACGGTCTAGCGAAATTTCCAGTTATTGTACCTAAATCTTCATTTTCAAGACTTTTCGGACTGGTAACTTCTGCTGGTATTAATGTGCCTCTATTTAAAAAATTAACTACCTCTACTGAATTTGGCAAATGATAAACATTATATGGATCATCATATTGCTTTAATTCACCATCTAATATTATTCCACATTTACTGCCTAGATAAAAAGCTTCATAAGAATCGTGTGTTACAATTATTGTAGTTATTTTAGAATTTGTTAAAATTTGTTTTAATTCAACTTGAATTTCCTCCTTAAAACTTTGATCTACATTAGATAATGGCTCATCAAGCATTAATAAATCAGGTTGAGAAACTAAAGATCTTGCTAGAGATGCTCTTTGGGCTTCGCCAGCACTTATCTCATGCGGAAATTTATTTAATATTTTGTTTAAGTTTAAAAAATTAATTACTTCTTTAGTTTGTATTTTTTTATCATCTTTCACTCTATCTGAGCCAAGATTAATATTTTTTTCTATATTGTAATGAGGAAATAAGCTGTTCTCTTGAAATGATAGAGCAATATTACGATTTTCTGGTTCGATATGAATATTTTCAGAAGAAATTGTTCTGCCTTTTAGATTAATTTTACCTTTATTAATTTTTTCTAAACCTGCAATAGTTCTTAATATTGTGGTTTTACCTATGCCTGAGGGGCCAAGTAAACATACAATTTCACCTTCATTTTCAATTTTTAAAGAAACATTATTAACTTTATTTTTCCCACCAGCAGCAAAAGATACATTTTCAATTTCAAAAAAATTATTAGCCATTAGTCTTTCAAAATAAATTTAGACGTAATCAAAATAAATGTACTTGCAATTAATATCAAGAATAATGATGGAACTGCTGCAGCCTCTAAGAGATCTTGAGATGCAAAAATATATGCTGTTGTAGCGAATGTTTCAAAGTTAAATGGTCTCAATATCAAAGTTATAGGTAATTCTTTTATTACTTCTATAGTAATCAATATCCCTATAAGAAAAACAGAATTTTTTAAATAAGGAACATGAATTCCTAAAAAAGTTTTTATTTTCGAGTAACCAAGAAGATAAGAACTTTCATCAATTGACCTATTTATTCTTTCATAACCAGTTTTCAAACCGTTATAAGCTAATGAATAAAATCTGATAAAATAAACTATTACTAAACCAAAAATAGATCCTATAAATACTCTCTTTATAGAATTAAATTCAAAGGCTTTTATAAAAGTATTATCAAACCAAGCAATAAAAGTGATGAATGCTACAGCTAAAATTACACCAGGGATTGCATAACCAGTAATAGAAAATGTTGTAAGATAATTTAAGAATTTACTTTTAGTTACTCTGTTTCCATAATTTGAAATAAATGAAAAAATTACTAGAACAACACTTGATAAAAATACCAAGTAAATTGTGTTTATAAATAATTGAAAAGTATTTAAATCAAATAAATTTTTTGGAAAAATTATTGTCCAATACAACATTTGTAAAACAGGGAATAAAAAACTGACTAAAAAAACTAAAAAACAAAATCCAAATGCTAAAAACCCTTTTGAAAAGTTTAATTTAACTTTTTTCTTTTCTTTGATTCCTCCCTTAACTGGAGAGTGATATTGAGCTTTTTTTCTTGAGATATTCTCAATAAAAAAAAGTCCTAGAATAAATAATAGTAAAAAAAATGAGAGTTGATTTGCAAAAGCTAAATCATCAAAAGATATCCATGAATCATATATTCCAGTAGTAAGAGTTGCTATTCCAAAAAATGATACTGCTCCAAAATCTGATTCAAATTTTGGAATGGATTGATTATATTCACCAGGTCCAAATAAAGATTTCAATATTGAGTATAGTGTTCCAAAGTTTTCAAAAAAAGCAGTTAATGAATAAGCATAAATGTAAGCAGGTACTGCAAAAGATAATATTAAAGCCCATTTAAAAAATTTAACGCCTGGAAAATCATAAAATGAAACTACATATGCACTGCCAACACCTAAGAATAATGTAAGAACTAAAACTCCTAAAAGTAATATTAAGGAATTATAAATATATTCAATTAAAAATGTATTTTTTAAAATATCAAAGTAATTAGTTGTTTCTTGGAAGAAACTTGCAAACACAGTTAAAATTGGAATTGCAACAACAAATGAAACTAAAAATGAAGAAAGGTACCAGGAATTAAATTTCATATATTATAATCCGCCTTATAATCATGAAAATCAAAAGTGCCCATGGCTTAGGAGACCAAACCATAGGCACAAACTTTAGAAAATCAAAAATTAAATACTTTTAGGATATGCGGAACCTCCTTAGTTTTAATTTCAGACAATTTTCTATTATTTACACGTTTATTGATTTTTTCACACTCCGAAGCACATGCAGGACAGGCTTTGGAAGATTTATTATAATCAACTTCCGTAGTAAATTTTTTTTTAACAGCTATCATTTACTTCCAACCTGCAGCCAACATTACTTCTAATGCATCTGCTTGTTTTGCACCGTATGACTTAACACTTGTTTTAGTATCCATTACAAAGTTCATCTCTTTGCCTGGAACTAAATCATTAGGTGTTACACCACCGATCATTGGATACTCAAAAGTATTATTTACAATGTGATTTTGAGCCTCTGTTGATAATAAAAACTCAACTAATTTTACAGCATTAGCTTTGTTTGGTGCATGTTTAAGCATACCAGCTCCACTAATATTAATGTGCGTTCCTCTATCTTGTTGATTAGGGAAAAAAGGCATTACTTTTTTTGCTGCTTCTTGTTGTTCAGCACCTTTTTTTCCAGATAACATCAATGCATGATAGTATGTATTTGCAACAGCAATATCAGCTTCTCCAGCTGCAACAGCCATGATTTGAGCACGGTCGTTACCTTTTGGAGTTCTAGCCATGTTTGCTACAACAGCTTTAGACCATTCTGCAGTTTTAGCTTTACCATTATTCTTAACTAGTGAAGCAACTAAAGACTGGTTATAAATGTTGTTAGATTTTCTTATTACTAATCTACCTTTCCATTTTGGATCAGCTAGACCTTCGTAAGTCATGCCATTTAGTTCATTTGCATTTACTCTTTCAGGTGAATAATAAATTATTCTTGCTCTCTTAGCTATTCCAGTCCATTTAGCAGATCTAAATTGTGCAGGTACAGCATCCTTAATAGCTTTTGACCAACCAGCGTTTTGCATCATGCCTTTGGCTGCAAATGCACCTAATCTTCCAGCATCAGCTGTGATGTATAAATCTCCAACACAGTCTGCTCCCTCTTCTGTAATTCTTTTTTGCAGGGCTTTATCTTTACCTGATACTACGTTTACTTTAATTCCTGTTGCTGCTGTGAACTTTTCATATAATTGAATGTCAGAATCATAGTGTCTTGCACTAAAAATATTGACCTCAGCTGCAATCGTAAAACTTGAAATTAAAGCAAAAAACAATGAAATTATTGTTAATTTTCTCATTCTACTCCTTAAATTTATATTTATATTAAACGTAATTTGTCCTGCAATGCGGATGATAACTATTCTCAATGAAAATGATTATCAATTGCAATATTGTCGCAATTGATAATCAATCGCAATTAGTACTGTTTTTTGGATAAATTATTTAAAATTCCCACTCAGAAATTTTACTGTAAAGGAAGTTTCTAAAAGCTTGAACTCTAGCAACATTTTTAAGTGATTGAGGGTATACAAAGTGTGCCTCTGTAGTTGGACCTTGAACGCTTGGTAAAACTTTTACTATATTTGGTTGTTTGACAGTTAAATAATCTGGTATTGCAGCTAATCCTACACCGCTTTGAACGGCTAATAGTAAACCATAAACACTGTTCACTCTCATTACAGTTTTTCTTTTTTTATTATCTTTCATTCCAAGTTTTAATGCCCAATCTGGATTATAAACTGGAGATGGAGCTCCTCTACCAAATGAAATAAAGTTGTGCTTATTTAAGTCATTAACTGTCTTAGGATATCCATGTTTTTCTAAGTATTTTGGTGATCCGTAGATGTGATAATTAATATCTATGAGCTTTTTTTGAATATAATTAAGTTGTTTCGGTCTTCTCATAAATATTCCAATATCTGCTTGTCTTGTGCTTAAATCTAACTCCCTATCGTCAAATATGAGTTCAACTTCAATTTCTGGATTTAATTGCATAAATTCTTGTATTCTTGGCGTCAGCCAAGTTGTTCCAAAACTAACAACGGTTGTTACTGATAGTTTTCCGGATGGTTTATGTTTTTTATCTCCTAAAGTTGTTTCTACCTCTTTTAATTTAGAGATAACTTCATGTGCTGTTTTAAATACATATTCTCCATTTTCAGTTAGTGTTAAACCTCTAGCATGACGTTCAAATAATTTAACTTTTAAATCTTCCTCTAAAGATTGAATTTGTCTACTAATTGCAGATTGGCTAAGGTTTAGAATAACAGTTGCGCTTGTAAAACTACCTGCCTCAGCAACTGCATGAAATATCTTTAATTTATCCCAATCCATTATTTATTTACATCCACTACTATTTTATTTTTTAAATTTCCTTTTAATATATCTGGATAGACATTTAATAATTCATCTAATCCAATAGTATTTACAGATTTTTCTAAAATATTAAAATCTAGCAAAGCAGGAAATTCTCCCCATACAAACTCTTTTCTTTTTTTACTGATATTAACCGAGTCTACTCCCCATAATTTGACTGCTCTTAAAATAAATGGAATTACTGAAGTATTTAATTTATTGCCACTAGCATTTCCACATATAGCAACAATTCCTTTTGGTTTAGTTTGAGCTATTGCATTAGATAAAATGTTACCACCCACAGTATCTACAACTCCATCCGTTTACCAGTTATAGCTGTTACATTAATTCCCATCTTAGCAAGAACCATTACTGCTACCATACCAACACCACCTGTAGAACCTGTTACCAATACATCGTTTACTTTTGATTGCATCAATAGTTCCTCTCTTGCTTTAACTGCAAAGGCACATAATAAACCCGTAAGACCGGCGGTTCCAAGAATCATTGCTTGTTTATTTGTCATTCCCTCAGGTGTTTTTGTAATATGATCTTTTTTAACTTTTGCGTATTGAGAATATCCACCATCAAAAAGTTCACCTGCTCTACAACCTGTTAATATAACTCTGTCTCCTTCTTTAAATTCTTCACCATCACCTTGTGCAACAATTCCAGAAAAATCAATTCCAGGTATTCTTGGATACTCTTTTACTAATTTGCCACCATCTTTTAGTATCATTGCATCTTTCCAATTAAGATCAGAATAATCTATCTTAACAAGCACCTCCCCATCTTTAAAATGGTCTAAACTTAGTTCTTTGACTTCTCTTGTAAAATTTTCGTTCTGATTGTTTATTACAACT
>LUMN01000339.1_pt1 | contig 10519 bp, 9 predicted proteins | sample 729991 | NCBI WGS metagenome assembly LUMN01 (sample SAMN03860262, study PRJNA289734) | marine metagenome | biome: seawater column; feature: ocean; material: water; isolation source: Red Sea water column Station 22 - depth 25m | place: Saudi Arabia: Red Sea | collected 2011-10-15 | depth 25 m
AATTTTTTTCAAAAAGCATATGAAAATTTTGATGAACTTGATGAAAAGAGAGTTGTTGAAGCAAATAATAAAATATTGAAAAATAGAAGCTGTTTTTTTCTAGTGTGGTTTTTTCAAAGTTAATCTCTACATATTCTTCGTTTGGTATAACTGACATAAATGATGGAGAGGTCCTAAATGGCCCAAGCCCGTTTGAGATAGACCAATTTGGAAAGTAAGAAACTTTAATTAAATGTAATTCACCAGGATTGTTTGTAAAAAATGAAATTTTCTTGTTTGTAATTTTTATGTCTGTGATTTCTAAATCATTCTTATTCGATGGCTGTATCAATATTTTATTATTTGCTTCAACAACTCTCTTTTCATCAAGTTCATCAAAATTTTCATATGCTTTTTGAAAAAAATTAGTTATATTAGTGTCTCTAAAAACTGAACTAAGAATGCCTTCTTGTTTGTTTACTTTTGAAAACACTTCAATATCTTGATAAATTAATTCTACTTTTGAGGAGTTGACTTCAAATACTGAAAACGGCTCTGATGAAAAAAGAAATGTCAGTCCATCAGAATTCATTGCTTTACTCTCAATTTCTTCTGTATATGTAATGAAATAATCTACACCTAGGTCATAAAGATAATCTACACCTTTATCAAATTGGTTATTTATATATGACAGTCCACCTACTGGATTTGATGGTCTTTTTGCCAAACCAGATACAGATATAAAATGAAATGGGGTTGTAATACTTGAATCAAAATATAAACCTTCCATGCTTGTATGTTTTGTAAAATAAGGAATTGTCATTAGTGTCATTGGGGTTCCATATTTATTCATATCTGAATTCGGCTCCCACATAATCCTTCCAGGTTTTAAATTGTCTAATTGTGTGTATAAGCTTTGAATTTGATTCCAGTCGTTCTTTCCTTCGTAGCCTGTAAAATTCCAATTAAGCCAATGTGGCAAGAAAGATATAGTAGAAAAAATAATAGAAACAATCAGCAGATTTAGCTGTACAACAACATTTTTTAGATTTAGGATTGCAAAAATCATTATCAGAAAAATGATTGGTATGTAAAGATTTAAATATGATTGGTTAGTAGACCATTTTTCATAAAATATATACAAACAATAAATTGTTCCACCTAAAAATAGACCTGTTAATACATTGACTCCCTGTTGATAAAGATTCATATCATCAATAAAAATTTCTACTGCTTTGAAAAATAAAAAAATAATTCCAAGATTGAAAAATGGTACCAATCTACCATTCCAAAGAGCACCTTCTGGGACATAAAAATAAAGGAGAATAGATGAGGATACAATATAAAAATCAAATAAGTTTAGTGTCTTATTTTTAATCAAATTTTTATGCTTTGCTATCAATAAACCAATCAAGATAAAGATGATGGGTAAAATATCTTTCTTGATCAAATCATCTAATCTAGAAAATGGAGTGTAACTCATATTTGTTGTATATTCTAAATTCATCAACAATGAGACGGACCATCTTGATGCAAGTGCTAAGAAAATAAAGATTGAGAGTATTCTTTGATTTAGATTTTGTTTTTTTGATAACCAGTAAAATGCATAAATTGGAGAATAGATAATAAATGGAATTAAATGAGACAACAAACAGAGAGCAAGAAAGATTGAACTGATTGTGAATCTAAAATTATTTTTTGATTTTATTAAATAAAAAATTGATAGATTTGCAAATGCTAATGAATACGCAAAAGAAAACTGCCCTGCCAATGTTGATGCTAAATTGCCACCATAAATAGTAAACGACTCAGTAAAAACATAAAAGATGAATGTGATTATTGCTGGAAGAGGAAAATAAAAATAGTATAGAGGATATCCACCAAACCAATCATTTGACCATCCGTTTATTTGAAGATTTGGCATAAAGTCTTTTATAAAAGTATCAATTGCAACAATATGAGCTCCCATATCTCCACCAGTAGGTGTATTGTTTTCAAAAACTAAATCAACTCGTAGAAATAAGACTAAAACCAGTAAGTAAAATAATTTTTGAGAAATATTTGAATTTAAATTTTTACTAACTGATTTCATTTAAAATCTTTCCAAGATATTTAGTACTTCTTTTACCATTTTCTGACCACTCAGCATACCAATACGGTCCATGAGGACAACTATTACAAGATTCTCTTCCACATTTTATTAATTTTTGCCGATAGGATATTTTTTGTTCATTACCTGTGGGCCCAAGCTTGTTATCAATTAGGATACGTAATCTTTTTAAATCTGATTCTTCTAATTCAGATATTGCTTCTAGAATTTCTCTATCTACCATTATTAAAATGTTAATGGAATATTGGTAAGAGTAATAAAGTATGAAAAAAATTGTTTATTTATCAGGTGGAATTGGTGGAGCAAAACTTGCAAAAGGTTTTTACAATCTCAAAGAAATCGACCTAACAATCATCATAAATACCGGTGATGATGAAACTATACAGGGAGTTAGGCTATCTCCAGATATAGATTCTGTAATTTATGCATTAGCTGGAATTGAGGGTGATCTTGGATGGGGCCAAAGAAATGATAGTTTTGTTGTAAGTGAAGAATTTAAAAAATATTTTCCTCAAGAATTCAGTATTGGTGATAAAGATCTTGCTTTAAACCTTTTTAGAAATCAATTATTTTCAGAGGGCAAATCACTTACTCAGATAACAAAGATAATATCTGATAAATTTGGATTAAATTGCAAAATATTTCCAATGACAGATAATTTAGTTAGTACAAAATTGAAAACCACTGAAAATAAATTATTAGACTTTCAAGAATATTTTGTTGAATTAAAATCGGAGCCTGATTTGAGTGATGTTATCTATTTAAATTCTGAGGATGCAGATATGACAAATGAAGTTTCTAGAGCAATTGAAAAAGCTGACAAAATAGTGATTGGACCTTCAAATCCAATCCTTTCTATTGGTCCAATTCTCTCGATAAAAAATTTAAAGGAAAAATTAATTAACCATGATACAACTTACATTGTTTCACCATTCATACAAGATAAAGCAATTAAGGGTCCTTCCAAAAAAAATTTTGAAGATCTTGGTTATACGAGTGACATAAGTGGAATTAAAAAGTTTTATGATTATGTAGGAAATTTCTATATAGTGCATGATGGTGATTCCGATGGAGCTGAAAATACAATCGAAACAAATATATTATTTAAATCTATAGAAGACACCACCAACTTAGCTAAATTCATTATTGACCATGAATAATATAAATATCATTCCTATTAAAAATTTGCCTGAATTTTCACCAAAGCATGATTTAGCTGATGAATTAATAAAAGGATTTGAAAACAATAATATTGCTGTTGAAGACAATGATGTGATTGTTGTAACCCAAAAGATCGTATCTAAAGTTGAGAATAGATTGATAGAAAACAATTCTGAAAATATTGAAGAATTAATTGAAAAAGAATCTTTAGAAATTTTAAGAAAAAGAGGCGATACGATAATTGCAAGAACAAAACATGGTTTTATTTGTGCAAATGCAGGAATAGATAAATCAAACATAAAAAAAGGTTCTGTTTTACTATTGCCTGAAGATCCAGATAAAACATCTAGAGATATACAAAAGAAAATTGAATACAACACGAATAAAAAAGTCAGCGTGATCATATCTGATACTTTTGGAAGAGCATGGAGAAAAGGTCAAACTAATGTTGCTATAGGTTCATCTGGAATTGAACCTTTGGAAAGCTATATCGGTGAAAAAGATGCTTTCGATAATGAACTTTTTGCCACTGAAATTGCAATTATTGACGAACTAGCTGGTGCTGCTGAATTAGTTATGAAAAAAAGTGACAATATTCCTGTAGCAATCATAAGAGGTGTAGATTATAAATCCTCTGATTTGGGAGTTGGAGAATTAATAAGAAAAGAAGACGAAGATTTCTTTCTTTAAAAAATTTTTATGAATTCTTAAACCAATCTACTAATTCTTCAATACCTTTTTTTAAATCATACTCTGGTTCCCAATCCAAACTTTTCTTTGCTTTGTTGTTATTTAAAACACTCCTCAGCAATTCTCCGTCTCTCTGTGGTTTGTAATCAGGTTCTCCTTCCCATGAAGTTTTTGTTGCGATTAGTGACACCAACTCATTAACAGATGTTTCAACACCGGTTCCTATATTTAAAAATAAATCATTATCATTTTCAGATGATTTAATTAATGCACTCACAACATCCGCAACATATATATAATCTCTTGTTTGGTTTCCATCACCATAAATTATTGGTTTTTCATTATTTAGCATTTTTCCAGTAAATATTGACATTACTCCTGCTTCTCCGTGGGGATCTTGACGTGGACCATAAACATTTGATAAATTCAAAATTGAGTATGACATTTTTTCATTTTCTAACATCAATTTTATAAAGTCATTAAGCTTTTTTTTTGCTACACCATAAGGAGAAACTGGTTCACCTGCAAAGTCTTCTTCAGAAGTTGGAATTATATTAGGTTCGCCAAATATTGTTCCTCCAGAAGAGCTAAAAACAAACTTCTTACAATCTGTACTTATCAGTGTTTGTATTAATTTAATAGGCTGTAAAAGATTATGTTCAAAATCTAGTAATGGATCTTCTACAGAAATTACAACTGAAGATTGTGCTGCTAAATGAAAACAAATTTCAGGATTAAATTTTTCAATTTCTTTTATTGATTCATGAGAACCAAGGTCATCATAGATTACTTCTATGTTTTCTAATCTGTGTAAATTTGTTTTTTTTCCTGTCAATAAATTATCAATAACTAAAACTCTTACATTGTTTTTCAGTAATTCCTCTACTAAATGTGACCCAATAAATCCAGCTCCACCTGTTACTAATGCTTTTTTATATTTCATGATTTAAAAATTTCGTCATTTATGACTGCCTTATCTTCAATTATCGCTTCACTGCAGATTATTGAATTATTAACTTGAACATTGTTTCCAATGGAACTTGAACCTAATATAACGCTATTCTCTATCACCGTGTCTTTTCCGATGGTCGCTGATTCAGAAATCCAATTAGTTTGATTTTCTGTATGAGCATATATATACGACTCTCTTGTTCCTACATCTAACATATTTCCATTTACACTAAAACAATCCAATAAATTGTTTTTCGCTAATTCAGGAAATACATTTTTCTCAAAAGAACAGGGTACTTCTAAATTGTTTTTGATTTCTTTGATATCTTTTTTGTGAAAACAATATACACCTAGGCTTATATTGTTTCCATATTTCATGTCTTTTGGCTTCTCAATAAAGTTTATTATTTTTGTACCTTCCAACTCAAGTACGCCATATCTTGATGGATCTTCAACGGGTATTGAACAGATAGTAGAATTTTTTGAACTATTTGCAACTTCTAGAAACGATTCAAAATTCATATCAATGAGCAAGTCTCCATTCATACACAAAAATTTATCATCAAAATGTTCTATATTTTTAACTACATATCCACCAGTATCTAATTTTTCATGTTCAAAATGTAAGTTCACCTTATATTTGGAATTCTTTTTGTAGTCTGTCCAATAGCTTTCATGCTTTATTGAACAAATTAAATTTATGTTATCTAAATTTGATTCTTCCAAATTCTCAAGAATTAAATCTATTAGTAGTCTTCCCTTTATCGTAAGTAATGCTTTAGGGATACCTTCTGATAGAGGTCTAAGTCTTGTAGCTTCTCCTCCTACTAAAAGATAAATGTCTCTAATCATTGTCCAATAAATTTAAAAGTTCTTTAAAGCCAGATTCTATATCGATTTGTAATATGTTTTCCCATAAATTTTCAGCTTTTTTATCTGAAAAGTAATTTTTAACATTATTTACAAATTTATCTTTCAATAAGGGTATGGCCTCAACCCTTCTATCTGGATGACCAATAGGAGTTTCAATTTTCACTTTATCAGAAAATGAGCCGTCGTTATATTTAAAGTAAATCTCATTTGAAATATGTCGTTTAGCAATGTCATAATAATTTTTTGTAAAGTTTTTATTTTCATGAACTTTTATCTTTTTTCTTAAAGAATTTACTTTGTTTAAACCATGAAAATTATCACTATAAGTTTCTGAGGTTAAATCTTTAAAAATTAGAGCGGCAGATACCATATATTCAAGAGAGTGATCTCTATCCGAGGAATTATTAAGTTCCTTTTTATTACTAATGATTCTCAATGCTGGCTCGTGCGTTTCAATAATTATTTCCTTAATATCTTTCTCTTTTTCATGAAATAAATCAGATAATTGAAAAGAAGCCTCAACTGCGGATTGTCCATGAAACTCTGCTGGATACAAGACCTTAAATAAAATGTTTTGAATTACCCAATCATCAAGTTCTTTACCAAAGGATAAAATATCGTCACCTAAAAAAACTTTATTGAATCCCCAAATCTGATCATCTTGTATATTTTCGTAAATATTATCAGGAAACTCACTTATTTCAGCAATCTCAATACCTCTGGATGCAGCATCCCCTGCAGCCCAGCTTTTTCTTTTTCCAACATTTGGCGCCTGTCTATAAGATCTTAAATTGACGCCATCTTGTAAAATATTATTTACTGTTCTTGATATTGATTCTTCATTTTGGTTTGATAGTAAGGACGAAAATACTACTCCCGATGCAAGTTTGACATAAAAAACATGGTCATAACCTTTTTCGTTTAAAGAGGTACCCAATGCTAAGCACCCTTGTATCTCATACATTTGGATTATCGATTGAAGAAATTTTGAGAGATTTTTGTCTTTGTGATTGAAAAAGTAACCAAATGCTGTCCCAATATTATCAGATGGATGTGCCCACTCTTTTGCTAAAAAGGTATCGTTATAATCAAACCATCTGGTCAATATTGAAAGGTACCTTGTAATGTCTTTAGAAGATTGCATATCATTTATAACCAAAAAAGGATTTGTATTAGAACCATACTTACCTCTTGTTGCAAATCTCATTGGATCTTCATAAGTTGAAGCATTATAAATACAACCCAGAGTGTCTAAAAGTGACAATTTCGTGGCAAGTAAATTTTCCTCAGAAAATACAATGTTCTTTGTAAGATAATTTGAGATTATTTTATCAATATTTTGTTGAACCAAAAATTAGTCTCTTTCTTCAACTCCAATATATTTTGCAGCAGGTCTAATTAATGTGTCGTCTGCTCTTTGTTCAAAATAATGAGCTGCCCAGCCAACTGATCTACCTGCAACAAAAATAGGAGTGAATAAATTTACATCAAAATCTAACTCAGAGAGCAAAAGACCACCATAAAAATCAACATTTGGAAATAACTTTTTTTCTTGATCCATGATTTCATCAATTTTCTGAGCGATTTCATATCTCAGTTTTGCATCATCATCAGAAATTAGTTTCTCAACCCAGCTTTTAACAACCGGACTTCTAGGATCTTGAATTTTGTAAACACCATGACCAAATCCCATAATTTTTTTCTTTTCTTCAAGCATTTTCATAACACCTGATGTTGCATCATCTACATCTTTAAATGAATTTATTAATTCAACTGCTCGTTCATTTGCTCCGCCGTGCAATTCACCTTTTAACGTTCCTATACCAGAGACAATTGAACTTGTTAAATCTGACCTTGTAGAACCTGTAACTCTTGTAGCAAAAGTTGACGCATTAAATCCATGCTCTGCATAAAGAATCAAGATATCATCTAGCGCTTGTAACTGATCACTTGATGCATTATTACTTAACATAGAACTTGCAACTGTATACTTGTCATCTAGTTCGCTCGTATCATTCTCGTTGTAACTCGCTATGACATAGGCTACAGCGGCAGAAATTTGAGTTGTTAATTCTAAATCAGATTTTTTGTCTGATTCTCCAATATAAGAAACAATTGTTCTAATAACATCCATTGGGTGGAGTCTTGATTTAATTTGTTTGAAAAGATTATTAACATCATTGTCCCCATCTAATTCCGTATAGTATTGCTTAAAAAAAGTTGTAAAATCAGAGCCGTTAAGATCATCATTTATTATTAGGGATGCAACATCTTCATACGTATGAGTTTCTGTAAGCTTGATTGCATCGTAGCCACGATATCTTAAAGAGGTGCCTTCCATTCCGACAGTAGAAATTTTAGTTTCTCCAGCAATTACTCCTCTTAAGCCTGGTGAATATTCCATAGTTAATTAATTCTACATATAAATTAATAAATTCGACTAGTGCAAAGTTGAATTTTATGAATACTAAAATCTTTTCATGGCACAAATTCATGAACTTGAATCAAAATCAAGATTTGGTACCAGGTATATAGTTGGAATGATTTTAGCAATTTCAACTCTTCTAGTTGCTGGTTGGGTTGGATTTTTTGTATTTCTTCCAATCAAATCTGGAATGAGTACGATATATGAACTTGAGGATAGATTTCTTCCAAGAGCAGAGGGAATGGTTTTAGATTTTGTATCTTTATCAGAGCCATCAATAATTATTACAAGTGACGATGTAATTCTTGATGAGTTACATGATGGTTTAAATCGTGATCCCATCAAATTAGCCGATGTTCCGCCATTTGTTATAAACACTTTGCTAGCAGCAGAAGATAGTAATTATTATCAACATGAAGGTGTCGATTTTATTGCGATTTTAAGCGCTGTTCTTGACAACTTAAGAGGTGTAACCAGAGGTGGATCAACAATAACTTCACAAGTAGCTAAACAATCATTTGTTGGAGATGAAATATCAATAAGAAGAAAAGTAGCAGAAGCAGTAGTCGCAGCCGAGCTTGAGAGAAGGTATACAAAAGATCAAATATTAGAGTATTATATTAATTCTATTTATTGGGGATCGGGTGCATATGGTCTTCAATCAGCAGCATTGGAATATTTCAATAAAGAGGTATCTGAACTTACGTTAGATCAAGCTGCAACCTTGGTTGTGATTATCCGAAGTCCTGCATATTACAATCCAAGAAAATATCCTGACAGAGTTCTTGAGAGAAGAAATGATGTATTAGATATTATGCTTAAAGAAGGCTTTATTGTTGATGTTCAGCACAGATCAGCAAAATTAGCCGAACCTCGCATTGCAAGAGCATGCAAACTCAATTCTTAACAAATGGGTTCCATCTTCAATTGATGAGGATTCAGAAGAGGAAAATGAACCAAAACCGACAGGGGTAATAACACTGTTGAATAACTTTACAGGTGCAATTGAAGTAATGGCATCAGGAATTCCTTTTGATGAAGAACAATATAATTTAGCTACTCAAGGAAAAAGAAATCCAGGCTCTGCGTTTAAACCAATTACACTCCTTGCAGCATTAGAAACAGGTTCGCAATTATACAGTCATCGAGACTCCAGATCTCCCACTGAAATTGATTGTGGATATCCATGTGCTCCTGATGGAGTTGGAACTAATTGGGTTGTAAGAAACTATGGAACATCCATAACAGCTGACAGATACATAAATAAAATTGCTGCTCAAGACCGTGCGATTGAACTTCAATGCATTGGAACCCATATAGATGAAATTAAAAATAAAGACTTTATTCAGCAATTTCCTTTAGCTGAAGGGCTTGATGATATTGAAGAAGAGGGTGATAAATTATTAGAGATAGGAAAGACACTTAACCAATTTGATGAAGAAGGTCTTCCAATAATATATAGTGAAAATGAAAATATTGAAAAAGAAGAGAATCAAACAGTAGTTTCAGATGAATTACTTATTGATGAGCAAAGTAACTTAATACAAATTGATCTTGAAGCTGAGAAGCAATATATTTTCAAACCATGCCAAGATAAATCAGAATACAATAGGTCTATAAAATTACTTGATACATCTGGAATGGTATCACTTGAGGAAGCTACTAGAAGATCAATTAATACAGTTTTTGCTCAGTTGGCATCAGAAATTGGAGGGGAAAAACTCGCTAGTACGGCAAAAAGAATTGGTATTGATTCAGAACTTGAACCAGTAATTTCTTTAACTCTCGGTGCTGGAGCTGTAACACCCATTGAATTAGCTTCTGCATATTCTTCCTTTGCTACAAATGGAAAATTAGCACCTCCATATTTAATAGAGAAAATTGAAGACTCAAATGGACAACTACTTTATAAACATATTGTCTCTACTAGAACAAGTATTCCAGATCCAGCAGCAGCTGCTGCAGTCAGAAAAACACTTGAGGTTGCAGCTCAAATTGGAACAGGTACAAGGGCAGTTTTAGACGATAGACCAATCGCTGGTAAAACAGGTACCCACCAAGGATTTAGAGAAGCATGGTTCATAGGATTCATTCCTCAATATACTTCCTCAGTTTGGATTGGTTTTGCTGAGGAACAATTACCACTTACTGATGTAGAGATTAATGGTGAGCTCATTAAAAATGTTTCGGGGGGTAGAGTTCCTGCACCAATTTGGAAAGAATTTATGGAAAAGGTCGTTGAGGGTTTACCTGTTCAACAATGGCCAGAAGATCCTATTGATATTGATAGATATTAAGAAATTCCTAAAATAGAGATTCCAGAATTAGTT
>LUMN01000336.1_pt1 | contig 10500 bp, 14 predicted proteins | sample 729991 | NCBI WGS metagenome assembly LUMN01 (sample SAMN03860262, study PRJNA289734) | marine metagenome | biome: seawater column; feature: ocean; material: water; isolation source: Red Sea water column Station 22 - depth 25m | place: Saudi Arabia: Red Sea | collected 2011-10-15 | depth 25 m
CTAGTTTTCTTATTATGATTTAAATATCTAACACAAGAAGCAATTGTTAAATCAGGTCTTAAACAAAGTTCATTTCCCAATTGATCATTGAAAGAAAATATAAATCTTTTGAAACTTTCTCCTGACCTTTCCAATATTAAATTCGTGTCAATTACTGTATCAAGATCAATATATTTATATCCATTTGACTTAATTACTTTTAAAATATTTTCAGATAAGTTTTTTGATTTCATCAATCAGGTTCTCCTTATCAAATGTAATTTGAGTATTTTCAGATTTTTTCCATTCTTCTCTAGATAAATTTCTTGATGTTTCTTCTAAATTTGGGACTAATTTTTTTATAGTAATTTTATTATTTTTAAATTCATCATCTCCACAAAGAATTACAGCTGGTGAACTTCTTTTATCAGCATATTTTAATTGAGATTTCAAACCTGAGTCTCCCAGATAAACTTCAGATCTTATATTTTGATTTCTAAGTTGTGATAACAATTCATAATAATTAGAGAGATATTTTTTATCTAAAACACATATTATTATTGGTGAATTATTTTTTACCTCGATTTTGTTTAACTGAACTAATGCATATAGCAAACGATCAAGGCCTATGGAAACGCCTGTTGCAGATAAGTCTACTTTTTTAAATCTTGAAACTAAAGAATTATATCTTCCACCTCCACCAACTGAGCCAAACTCCACTTCTTGGTTTTTTTGATTTTTAACTTTAAATGTTAAATTTGCCTCAAATATTGGTCCATCATAATATTCAAGTCCTCTGATAACTTCAGGAGAAAAAATTATTTGATCAAAATTAGATGAATAACTTATTCCATCTAATACTTTATTTAATTCATCAACACCATCTTCAACTAATTTGTTTGGTATAGCTGACTTAATTTCATCTAAAGATTTCATATTTATAAAACTGACTATTTCTTCAGCTTGATTATCAGAGAGGTTTGCTCCAATAGTTTTATCACCAGATTTGTCTTCACGTCCTGTTGTAAGCAATTGTTTAACACCATCAGTTCCAACTCTATCAAGTTTATCTATAGCTCTCAAAACAGTAAGTTGTTGTTTGCTTTCTGAAATTTTTAAATTTTCAATAAGTCCTTGAATTAATTTTCTATTACTTAATTTGATTTGATATTGATTTTTTTCTAAGCCACAGAAATATAATGTGTCAGCTAAAAGATTGCACATCTCAGCATCTGCTAAAGGATTACTAGATCCAACAATATCACAATCAGCTTGTGTAAACTCTCTAAATCTACCAGGGCCAGGTTTCTCATTTCGCCATACATTTCCAATTTGATATCTTTTAAAAGGATTTGAGATATTTAAATAATTTTGAGATACGTATCTTGCTAATGGCGCAGTTAAATCATAACGTAATGATATCCAACTATTATTTTCCTCTTGAAAACCAAATACACCAGAGCTTGGCCTATCTTCATCTGGTAAAAATTTTCCTATATTTTCTGATATTTCAAAACTTGGGGTTTCTAGTAATTCTTTTCCGTATCTATCAACAAAACCCGAAGGGGTATTTGCAGACAATTTTTTTTCTTTATTCATTTTTTGGTACACGGGGACAGATTCGAACTGTCGACCTTCGGTTCCACAAACCGCTGCTCTAACCAACTGAGCTACCCGTGCTCCTTCTACTGTTTTATACTAAATGTGGATAAAATTAAATTTATAAATAATTAAATAGCTAGCTTGCAGCCAGCATGAAAATGATGTCTGTGAGTTTCTCTGTTAATAATAACGAATTTATTCATTGCTGTGTAATTAGCATTTTTTTTTTTAAATGCAAGCAAGAAAAGGTTTTGCACAGGAATAGCTATGTTTTTTAACATATCCTATTCCTATACAAATATTTTTGATGAATTAAATTTTATTAACCTAATTTTTTCAAATTTACAGCGCTTGGACCTTTTTCGCCATCTTGAATTTCGAATTCTATAGCATCGTTTTCATTCAAAAATCTTAGCCCAGCTTCTCTAACTGCGCTCGCATGAACGAAACAATCTTTTTCTCCGTCTTCTCTTTCAATAAAACCGTAGCCCTTCTTACCGTTGAACCACTTTACTTTGCCTTTTAATGTACTCATACTTTAGTTACTCTTTCTTTGTTATTATATAATTAGCTATAAATAGCTGATGGATAGGTATTAGATTTTAATTTTGAATGCAAGCATAATGATGGATATTAATACCACATGGGAGTGGTGGCTTCGGCGGGACTCGAACCAGCGACACAAGCCTTTTCAGGGCTCTGCTCTACCAACTGAGCTACGAAGCCATATTAAGATCTAAAAATTATACGACCCTTTGATAAATCGTATGGAGATACTTCCAATTTCACTCTATCTCCTTGTAAAACACGAATACGATTTTTTCTAAGTTTTCCTGCCGTGTGAGCTGTAACGTTATGACCATTGTCTAGTTTAACTCTAAACATAGCATTAGGAAGAAGATCTGTTACCACACCTTCAAACTCCAACGTATCCTGTTTACTCAAATTATTATCTCCTCATTCTAGATTTAATACTTTGAGCATGATTATCTAGTTCTTCATACTCAGCGAGATGTGTAGCGGATTCTCCTAATTTCTCAATACCTTTTTTTGTAAGAGTTATATGGCTAATTTTTTTATAAAAAGATGAAAATTTTGCAGATCCTAAAGTTGGTAATACATGGTTTGAACCAACATTATAATCTGAGACAGCCATTGGAGAATACTTTCCAATCATAATACTTCCTGCATTATGAATTTGATTTAAATACTTTTTATAATTAGACACATTAATTTCTAAGTGCTCTGGAGCAACTTCATTAATTGCTTCTATTATTTGCTTATCACTTTGGGCTAACACAATTAATCCATTATTTTTTAAACTTTTTAAAACAACTCTTTTCCTTTGAACTTTTTTGATACTTTCTTTTATTTCTATATTAAATTTATTTGCTAATTTTTTATCTTTCGTAATTAAAATACACTGGGAGTTTACATCATGTTCTGCCTGTCCAATCATAGATGTTATAACTTGATTTAGATCAGTTTTACCATCTGCTAAAACACAAATTTCACTAGGCCCAGCAACCATTCCTTCCGTCCCAACATCACCAAAGACTTCACGTTTGCTTCTTGCAACATAAATATTTCCAGGCCCAACAATTTTATTCACTTTTTGAATATACGCTAAACTTGCTATAGCTTGGGCACCACCCATTGAGTAAATTTCCTTAATTCCAACTTTTTTAGCTGCATAAAGAACAGCAGGATTTAGTTTTCCATTAAGTTTTGGATTGGCCAAAACTATTCTTTTTACACCAGAAATTTTTGCAGGCACTGCATTCATTAATAATGTGGATGGTAAATTAGCTGGTACATAAATACCTACAGACTGTAGTGGCACATGCTTATATTCAAGTTTATTTTTAAAATTATCTACATACTTAATATTTTTTGGTTTTTGTAGTGAATGAAACTTAAAAATTCTATTATAGGCTAAATCGATACTTTTTTTAATCTTAGGTTCTAATGTATTAATTGCTTTGTTTACTTTATCTTTTGAAGGAACTATCTCTGTATTTTTACTAAATTTTTTCTCATACTTTAAAAGTGCTTTTCTTCCATTAATTTTGATGTCTTTTAAAATTTTTGGAACTATCGAAGTGTCTACTGCTTTTCCAGATCTCCTTTTATCCAAAAAAGATACTAATTCTCTTTTATAATTTTTTTTCTTACAATTAATTACTTTTATCATTTTCAATTTTTTGGTCTTCTAACGTTACATCAATAACTTCTGTGGACAGTGTTATAATTCCATTTTTTGAAAATAACAGAACTATTTCAAAATTTTCTTTTTTTTTAAAAATATCAATTGCAAATAATTCTAAAGTTAAATCTGTATTGGACTGGTTAATGTTTTTAGACTTGGAACTTTCAATAAATTCAAATTTTATTACACTATTAATAGGTTTGTTGCTATCTCTCTCCTTATCTATTCTTAAAACAGAAAGTAAAAAAATTTTTGTAGATGGCAAATATTTTATATCAGAAATTTTGACTTTAGACTCTGCGCATATCGCTGATATAATTTGTAAGTCGTCTGGAGATTGAGCGATTACTTTCTTTAAAAAATTATTCACTAAGATATTCTTTTTATTTTTACTCCAATTTTTTTTAGCTTATTTTCAATTTTTTCATAACCTCGATCTAAATGATATACTCTATTTATAATAGATGTTCCTCTTGAAATAAAAGCTGCTAAAACTAAGGCTACTGATGCCCTTAAGTCACTAGACATTAACTCAGCTCCCTCTAGATTATTAGTTCCTTCAATAATTGCCTTGTTACCTTTAATATTTATTTTTGCACCTAATCTTTTTAATTCTGGAACATGCATAAATCTGTTTTCAAATATATTTTCTTCAATTGTGCTTTTTCCATTTGCTCTAGTTAATAATACCATAATTTGAGCTTGCAAATCAGTGGGGAAGTTTGGATATTCTCCAGTTTTTAAAAAATCCAAACTTCTAATTTTTTTTGGTCCCTTAATTTGAATTGTATTTTTTGTGGTTTTTATCTTTGCACCAATTTTCTTAAGTAAATTTATCTCTGTATTGATAATTTTTGGCTCAAAGTTTTTAATTTTTAAGTTTCCACTATTTAAACATGCGGCAACACAAAAAGTGCCTGCTTCAATTCTATCATTCATGATTGAGTAAGTTATACTTTTTAATGTTTTAACACCTTCTATTTTTAAAGTTCTTTTACCAATCCATTTTATCTTGGCACCAGCTGTTTTAAGAAAATTTGTCAGATCCTTGATCTCAGGCTCTATAGCACAATTCTTTATTGTTGTTGTTCCTTTTGCAAGACAAGCAGCAAGAATTGAGTTTTCGGTAGCTCCAACAGATATTTTTGAAAGTCTTATTTCTGAGCCAACTAATCCTTCCTGAGCTTTTGCATTAACATATCCTTTTTCAATTTGTATTTTAACACCTAACTTTGATATAGCTTTTAAATGTATATCTATTGGTCTTACTCCTATACTGCAACCACCCGGGCTACTTACTTTTGCTTTTTTATTTTTTGCCAATAAAGGACCAAGAACTAAAATTCCTGCTCTCATTGTTTTAACTAGAGAATAAGGTGCAAAAAAATTATTTTTTTTTCCTTTTGAGATTGTCGCGATTTTTTTATTATTTTTAAAGGTAATTTTTCTTCCGAGTGATTTTAGCAAATTAAACATTGTATCTATGTCTTTAACTCGTGGAAGATTTTTAATTGTTACATTTTTATCAAAGAGTAAAGTTGCAGCGAGTATTGGTAGAGCAGCATTTTTACTTCCAGAAATTGATACCTCTCCTCTGATCTTAGAGGGACCATTAATTTTAAATTTATCCATTTTAAATTTTGGGAAGCGTTACCCCTTTTTGGCCCATATATTTTCCATTTCTGTCGGCATATGAAACATCAGGTTTCTCATTCCCTTTTAAAAAAATAAATTGAGCCACACCTTCATTTGCATATATTTTGGCTGGTAATGGGGTTGTGTTAGAAAATTCAAGGGTCACATGACCTTCCCATCCTGGTTCCAAAGGTGTTACGTTAACAATTATTCCACATCTAGCATAAGTAGACTTACCTAAACAAATAACTAAGACATCACTAGGAATTTTAAAATATTCGACTGTTCTTGCTAAAACAAAAGAATTTGGTGGAATAATACATTCATTAGATTCTTTTGTTACAAAATTTGTTGGTTTAAAATTTTTTGGATCTACAATTTCAGAGTTAACATTGGTAAATATTTTAAACTCATTAGATACTCTCGCATCGTACCCGTATGAAGATACACCAAATGAAATTTTTCCCTCTCTTATTTGCTTGTCTTCAAATGGTGAAATCATTGCATGATCTTTTGCCATTTTGATTATCCACTTATCTGATTGCACTGACATTTATTTATTTTTTTTATTTTTTCTTTGAAAAATTTTTCTTTTTCTTAAGTTTTTACGCAAAGCTTCTTCGAGTTTAGCTTTTTTATCCTTCTTCCTGTCCATCTTGATTACTTTTTGTCTGGATTGGTAAGGTGATCCAAAGTTATTATTTGATCGATTGGTATTGTTTTATCCTCTGGAGTTTTGGGGTCACCTTGTTTAGCTATTTTCTTTGCTCTTTTCTCAGCAAGCTTTTTTTCTCTTTTAGCCTGCTTCTCCATAGCCTTAGCTCCTCTTGTTGATTTATAATCGTAGTGAATTCCCATATCATTTACCTAATTTAGATATACCCGATTTTTATAAAAAATTAAGGCAATTATTTGAAAAAAACAATTTTATACACTAATTATAATTAAAAAATGCCCTCATAGTTAAATGGTATAACACATCCATGGTAAGGATGAGTTTCCAGTTCAATTCTGGGTGAGGGCACCAGCTATTTGTAGAATTTTTTTCTGATTATAAATCCAATTAAAACCAGGATTATCATACCAATTACTGGCACATAAATATCTGGAGTTAAAATTATATCAAATATACTTGGAAGTTCTTGATTGTTTTCAATTACTTTATTTAGCCCTGCACCAAGTGAAGCTCCAACGAATAACTGAGGTGTCATTCCAATAACAGATCCGAAAAAGAAATTTTTAATTTTAACATTAAATAATGTCGGCAAAATGTTTGATATAAAAAAAGGTATACCACCAACAAATCTATATATAAGAAAAAAAGTAAATTCATTTTTTTTAAATTTTTCAGTAAGGTTAGAAAACTTTGATGAAAATTTTTTTTTAATTAAATCTTTAAAAAAATAATTTGCACAAATATATAAAAGTGTTGCGCCAATAGATAAACCAAATACTATAAGAATTGTCCCTATCCATTTCCCAAATACAAATCCTCCAACTAAAAAAACTGGTGAACCAAATCCTAAGAGCATAACCCAAATAATCACTCCGATAAAAAATAATATGCTAGCGATTAAAAGATTGGAGTTTTTAATATCATTTAGTTTATCTCTATTATTTTTTATAAGTTCAAAACTTGAAAAGTCATCAAATGAGAAATAGCTAAAAAAAAGCAACAAAAAGCCAGTAACTATGGAAAGATATATAATACCGAGAATAATTTTTAATTTATTTTCATTTTCCATTTTGATTTAATTTATTAAAAATCGCTGTACTTATATACATTAAATTGTATAACTACCGAAATTTAACAAAAAAGAAGCCTTAATATGAAACGTACATATCAACCTAGTAAAAAAGTGAGAAAAAGAAGGCATGGTTTTAGGTCTAAAATGAAGACTAAAGGTGGAAGAAAACTAATTAGAAGAAGAAGAAGTAAGGGTAGAAAAAAACTCACTGTTTAATGCAGGTTAAATTAAAAAGTTTATCCAAAAATGAAGATTTTAAATTTATTTTAAATGGTAAAAAAATTTCAAATAGATACTCAACAATTTTTTACAGGAGATTAGAAAATAAAAGTAATAGATATTTTAATATAAGTTTTATTACAAAAAAAAAGATTGGTACAGCTGTTATAAGAAATAAAATTAAAAGAAGATTAAGAAATATGATGAATGAGGCTTTAAAAAAAATTAAAATTAATCTTAACTATAGTTATTTATTAATTGCTAGAAAATCTGTTTTAGAAGATGAGTACAATTTTATTAAAATAAAACTTTTTAGTGAGTTAAAAAAAATTAGATAGTTATGATTAAAAAAGGATTTATATATTTAATTAAATTTTATAAATATTTTATTTCACCTGTTCTGGGTAATAATTGTAGGTATCTTCCAACCTGTTCAGAATATTTTATTGATAGTTTAAATGAATATGGTGTTTTGAAAGGTTGTTACAAAGGCATTAAAAGAATTTTATCTTGTCATCCTATAAAATTTTTGGGAGGAGGACATGGGTATGATCCGGTAAAGAAAAAGAATATTAAATAATGGATACAAGAAACGTAATAGCAGCAATTTCATTAAGTGCAGCAGTAATAATTCTCTATGGATTATTTTTTGCTCCACCAAGTCCTGATCCAAAGCAGGTAACTAATAATGATCAAAATAAGAACAATCTTCAACTAAACGAAGCACCAAAAATAGAGCAAAATATTGAGAATAATAAAATTTCTAGATCAGAGGCAATTAACAAAGTTGAAAGGATATTTTTTGAAAATGAAAATATTAAAGGTTCTATTTCTCTAGAGGGATCATTAATCGATGACCTGATTTTTAAGAAATACACTGAAACTTTAGACTCTGATGAAAATGTAGTTTTGCTTAATCCTAAAGAGTCTGAAAATGGTTATTATATAGAAACAGGTTGGGCTATAAATAATAAAGATATCGAAGTTCCTAATTCAAATACAAAGTGGGAAGTTGTTGGCAATAAATTGCTAACACCAAAAAATCCAATTAAATTAGTATGGAATAATGAGCAGAATATAACTTTTGAGAAAGAAATAAGTATAGATGATAAATTTTTATTTACTGTTAACCAAAAAATTACGAATAATACTCAAAATACTTATAACTTTTATCCCTACGGACAGATTATTAGAAACCTAGCTCCTGATGTAACTGATTTTTATATATTACATGAAGGTTTATTAGGTGTTTTTGATGATAATCTTGTTGAAGAAGATTACGATGACATTAAAGACAAGAAGTACTCCGTAAATGCTAACAAAGGATGGATGGGTATTACAGATAAATATTGGATAACAAGTTTAATCCCAGAAAGTAATAAAAGTTTTAGATCAGATTTCGATTATAAAAATAAATTTAAAGCTAACTTCATTGAGACTGCTGCAACAGAAGTCAGAGCTAATGAAAGCAAAACTAATCAAGTAAAAGTGATTATTGCGGCTAAAGAAGTGGATGTTGTTGATGGTTATGCGGAAAAACTAAATATTAATAAATTTGATTTAGCAATTGATTGGGGTTTCCTATATTTTTTAACAAAACCAATATTTTTGATATCGGATTATTTCTTTAAATTAACTGGCAACTATGGAATTGCAATTATACTAATTACCGCTTGTATAAGAATATTATTTTTTCCTCTCGCTAACTACTCATTTAGATCAATGGCAAAAATGAAAGTTCTTCAACCCGAAATGGTAAGGCTTAAAGAACTTCATAAGGAAGATAAAATGAAGTTACAGCAAGAAATGATGGCTCTTTACAAAAGAGAGAAAGTGAATCCGGTAAGTGGGTGTTTACCTATTTTAATTCAAATACCATTCTTTTTTGCAATTTATAAAATGTTATTTGTTACAATTGAAATGAGACATCAGCCTTTTTTTGGTTGGATACATGATCTAAGTGAAAGAGATCCAACGAGTTTATTTAATCTATTTGGTTTGTTACCATATGATGTGCCGTCATTTTTAATTATCGGAGCTTGGCCAGTAGCAATGGGTGTAACAATGTGGATGCAACAAAAACTTAATCCAACACCACCAGATCCAATTCAGCAAAAAATATTTATGTTTTTTCCTGTATTCTTAACAGTTATACTTGCACCTTTTCCATCAGGATTAGTTATATATTGGACAATTAATAACGTGCTTACAATGGCACAACAATATGTAATTATGAAGAGAACTTCAGTTAAAACAGTTTAATTGATGGAATTAGATAAGATTATTCCAACAGATGGGCCCAATATTAATGAGGTTGAAAAATATATAAACAAATATCAGTCTGAGGTAATAGTAATTAAATGTGGCGGATCTGTTTTATTAGATAAAAAACTATTTAATCAGTTCATAGAAGATATTTCAGTAATAAACAAAATTGGTTTATCAGCAATAGTAGTTCATGGTGGAGGTAAAAATATTAAAAAAAAATTAGATGAAAATAATATTGAAACAAGATTTATCAAAGGACTTAGGGTTTCAGACGAAAAAACAATAAGATATATAGAAGAGGCTTTACTAGAGCTTAATTTAGAGATTTTACATGAATTAAAATCTAAAAACACAAATGTTTGTTCAATATCACCTAAAGAAAATAATGTAATTAATATTATTCCTGAAAGTAAAGAATTGGGATATGTCGGGAAACCAAAAAAAATTAACAAAGAGAAAATATTAAATTTTATTAAAAATAAACAAATTCCAATTGTTGTCCCTTTAGGATTGGGTGATGATGGTAGAATTTATAATATTAATGCAGATGTTGCTGCAGGTTCAATTGCAAAAGAGATCGATGCCAGACGTCTTCTTTTGATGACAGATGTTGAAGGAGTTCTTGATGAAAATCAAAAACTTATATCTGAAATTAATCTCAATAAAGCCAATGAAATGTTAAAAAATAATATTATTTCTGGAGGTATGATACCAAAAATAAATACTTGTTTAGATGCAATATCTAATGGTGTTAGAGGTGTTGTTATTGTAGATGGGAGAAAACCACATTCAATACTATTTGAGTTATTTTCCGATAAGGGCGCAGGAACACTAATAAGA
>LUMN01000421.1_pt1 | contig 10183 bp, 10 predicted proteins | sample 729991 | NCBI WGS metagenome assembly LUMN01 (sample SAMN03860262, study PRJNA289734) | marine metagenome | biome: seawater column; feature: ocean; material: water; isolation source: Red Sea water column Station 22 - depth 25m | place: Saudi Arabia: Red Sea | collected 2011-10-15 | depth 25 m
TTCTAACGAAACCTTTGCTAGTAATATCTTTTACAATTTTTAATAATTGATTTTGATCCTCAGAGCTTTGATCTTCTGCATTGATTGAATCATTTCCTCCAATAGCTGGAGTATGTGCCAGATCTTCTCTATTTTGATATGAAATAGCTAATTCTCTGAAAATATAATCCAAAATTGATGTAGCACTTAAAATTCTATCATTACCATGTACTTTGCCTGATGGTTCAAATTTTGTGCCAACAAATGCACTTATAAACTCATCTAACGGAACACCGTATTGAAGGCCTAAAGAAACAGCAATTGCAAAGTTATTCATTAAGGCTTTAACAAGTTCACCTTCTTTACTGGTATCAATAAATATTTCTCCAATTTTTCCGTCTTCATATTCTCCAGTATGTAGGTAAACTTTGTGGTCACCAATAGTAGCTTTTTGAATATATCCTTTTCTTCTGTCAGGCATGCTAAATCTTTTACCTGACTTCTCGTTAGCTGTGTTTATACTTGTTATTACACTTTCTTTATTTATTGGGATTTTTTTATCTGTTTCGGTAACTACTTCTACTTTGTTGTTTTCAAGGACTTTATTGTTTTTAGGATCTAGACTTTTTGTTTTTCTGTTATCAAGTTTTACGTCTAAAACCTCAAATTTACCATCATCTCTTTTTAATAATGATTTACTTTAAAGGTACAGGTATAATAAGTTTCAACTAAATACTTTGCCATTTGACCTCAATTTAAATTTTAATTTGAATAATGAATCAATTAATTTATATACATATTCATATTTTAGTCTAATTTAAATTTTACAATTTTTAATTGAATAAATAAAAAAATATTATGTTGACACTCTTAAGAAAAATTTTCACATGGTGGAATCAAGATACTTTTGGAACAAGACTAAAAACTATTTTTTTTGGAAAACTAGTTGGTACTGATGAGCTAGGTAATAAATACTATGAGAGTAAAAACGGAAAAAGATGGGTTATCTATTCAAACACAATTGACGCATCAAAAATTCCTGTTGAATGGTATTCTTGGATACATTTTACACCAAATAAAATTGAGAAAAAACATACCTTAGAAAAATATGAATGGCAAAAACCACATCAAGAAAATTTAACCGGGACTGACGCAGCATATTATCCAAATAAAAATAAAGATGGTATTAAAAAGAAATACTCAAGTTGGAAAGAATAATTTTAAATTAATCTATTTAGTTTTTTTATTTTATTTTTGTTTAGTTTTAAACTCAAATGCAAAAAGTAATTTAGAGGGAACTTTTACTGATATAAAAATTTTGGATAAAATAAGTTCTAAAAACACCTTGCTTAAACTTAAAAATGGAGAATTAGTAAATTTTAAAGATTTATCAATTAAAAGTCTAAAATGTAAAAATTCAGAATTTGATGATAATCCAGAAATAACTGCCTATATACAAGTTCGAGATCTGACTAATAAAAATAATGATGAAGTTTTTGTTTTTAATGGTTGGATGTTTTCATCAAGTCCATCAATTACACCTTTTGATCATCCTGTTTATGATGTTTGGCTTGTAAACTGTTATTAAACAATTGAATCTTTATCTAGCCAACTAACGTTAAAATCTGAATTGATAAATTTTTTGTGGTTTAGTAATTTTTTATGTAGAGGTATTGTTGTAGTTATTCCTTCAATAACAAATTCATCTAAAGATCTATTCATTCTTTGAATTGCTTCTGTTCTGTTTCTTCCATGACAAATTAACTTACACACCATACTATCGTAATAGGGTGTTACCTTATATCCTTGAAATATTGCGCCATCTACTCTTGTTCTAAAACCAGATGGTTGATGACACATAGTAATAACTCCAGGCGAAGGCTGAAAGTTTTTACTAGCATCCTCAGCATTTATTCTACATTCAATTGCATGTCCTCTAGGATTTATATCACTTTGTTTCAAAGCTGTTTCTCCTGAAAAAGCAATCCAAATTTGCTCTTTAATTATATCAACGCCAGTAACCATCTCAGTTACAGGATGTTCAACTTGAACTCTTGTATTCATTTCAAGGAAATAAAATTTTCCATCTTCATATATAAACTCAACAGTACCAGCTCCCATATAACCTATTTTAGCTACCATTTTTACTGTTCTTTCAAATAAATCTTTTCTTATTTCATCATTTAAAACTGGACTTGGTGTTTCTTCTATAAGTTTTTGATGCCTTCTTTGAACCGAACAATCTCTCTCATGTAGGTGAACTGCTCTATTTTTTCCAGCTAATATTTGAACCTCAATATGTCTTGGATTTTGAAAAAATTTTTCAATATAAACTTCGTCATTACCAAAGTATTTTTGTGCTTCTGATTTTGCAGTTGAAAACAACGTTTCAAATTCTTCTTCCTTATAAACTATTTTCATACCTTTACCTCCACCTCCACCTGAGGCTTTGATTAAGACAGGAAAACCAATTTTTTTACAAAGTTCTTTTGCTTCAGAAACATCTTTTACTCCTCCTTCAGAGCCCTCAATAACAGGCAATCCATTTTCTTTAGCTATTCTTTTTGCTTGGATTTTATCACCCATCATTTCTATATGTTTTGATGAAGCTCCAATAAAATTAATTTTGTTCTCTTCTAAAATTCTTGCAAAATTTGCATTTTCAGAAAGAAAACCATAGCCAGGATGAACAGCATCAGCATTTGTAAGTTCTATTGCTGACATTAATGCTGGAATATTTAAATAACTATTTGCGGGTTGATGAGAACCTATACAAACACTTTCATCTGCCATTCTCACATGCATGCTTTCTCTATCTACATCTGAATGAATAGCAACCGTAGGTATTCCCCATTCTTTACATGCTCTAATAATTCTAACTGCAATTTCCCCACGGTTTGCAATTAAAATTTTTTTAAACATTATTTATTCTAGGATAATAATAGTTTGACCAAATTCTACAGGTTGGCCATCTTCAACACAAATTTCTTTTACTACACCATCTGCTGTTGAAGGAACATGATTCATGGTTTTCATTGCCTCAACAATCATTATTGTATCACCTTTTTTAATTTTTTTTCCAATCTCAACAAATTTTTTAGCACCTGGTTCTGGAGCATGATAGGCAGTTCCAATTATAGGTGAAGTAATTTCAGTTCCTGATTTAATATTTTGAGTTTGAGTAGGTGCTGAACTTGATGCAGGTGATGAGGACGAAATAACTTGAGGTTGATTACTTATTGAAACATTATTTTTTGATACTTTAATTTTTGTATCCTTTTCAGTTATCTCTATTTCAGTAAGATTAAATTCTTTTAAATAATCACTTAGTTCTTGAATTATTTTTTTATCTATTTTCATTTTGCAAAGTCTTTTGTAATGAAATTATGGCCAAAATATATCCTTCAGCACCTAATCCAAAAATTCCTCCACTTACGACACCACTTATAAGTGATTTATGTCTAAATTCCTCTCTTTTATAAATATTAGATAAATGTAGCTCGATAATTGGTTTTTTGAATAAATCTAGAGCATCTCTTATAGCCACAGAAGTATGAGTAAATGCAGCAGCATTTATAATCATACCATCAAATTTTTTCCTAGCATCTTGAATAATATTAACAAGCTCTCCTTCAACATTAGATTGAGCAAATTCAACATCAAGACCAATTTCTTTTGCTTTTTTGGAACAATTCTCTTTAATTTGTTTATACGTAGTTGATCCATATTGTGATTGTTCTCTTTCTCCTAATAGATTAAGAGCTATTGAGCTTAATGAAGAAATAATAGATAAAAAAAAAATTAATAAAATAAAATTAAATAAAAATGATAAAATTGAAATAGTTCATTTTATTGGAGGTGGTTAATTTGAAAAAAGATAGTCTAATTATTGCGAATAAAAAATTTAATTCCAGATTAATTGTTGGAACAGGAAAATATAAAAGTATGTCAGAGTGCGCAAAAGCAATTAAACTTTCTGGAGCAGAAATTGTAACAGTTGCCGTAAGAAGGGTTAATATTTCAGATAAAAATAAGCCTTTGCTTATGGATTATATTGATCCAAAAAAAATTACATATTTACCCAATACTGCTGGATGTTTTAATTCAAAAGAAGCTTTGAGAACTTTAAGATTAGCAAGAGAAATAGGTGGTTGGAAGTTAGTTAAATTAGAAGTTTTAGGAGATAAAAAGAATTTATTTCCAGACATGATTGAAACTTTAAAATCTACAGAAGTTCTCGCTAAAGAAGGTTTTAAGGTTATGGTTTATTGTAATGATGATCCTTTAATGGCTAAGCGTTTAGAGAATTCAGGTGCTGACGCAATTATGCCCCTAGCTGCACCAATTGGATCAGGACTAGGCATACAAAACAAAATTAATATTCAAATAATTAGAAAACAAACCAAACTTCCATTAATTATTGATGCTGGTTTGGGTCAAGCTTCAGACGCTACAATTGCAATGGAATTAGGATGTGACGGAGTGCTTGTTAACACCGCTATAGCAAAAGCAAAAAAACCATTTGAAATGGCTTTAGCTTTTAAAAATGCTGTTATTGCAGGAAGACAATCTTACAAATCTGGAAGAATAGATAAAATTTTAATGGGTAATCCATCCTCACCATCAAAAGGAATTATTTAGTCTTTTTATAATACCTTTTTTTATTATATTTTTTTTTATTAATCTTTTTATTTTCTTTTTTTTCTGAAAATTTATCTTCTTTATTTTGTGTTTCTAAATTTTTTAATTTTTCATAATATTCTATTAGCTCTATCGTCTTTTTTGATTTATTTTTTATATCTATAATGTACTCAGGTATAATTAAAGAATTATCGCTAATAATATCTATTTTCATTTTATTTTTTTTCTCAAAATAAGTTAAGTCATTAACAAAATTTTCTTTAAGGAAATCTGAAATTTTTTCACAAACTTTTAATTCAACAAATTTAGCTTTGTTAATTACAGCTTTTAACTCAACAATTTTTAAAAGTTTTTGAGCAAAAGACTCGTCTGTTAATGTAACTTTCCATTTTATTGCGCTTTCCCTCAGTCTTTGTCTTGACATCTCCAGAAGACCAAAATTACTTATTCTTCCAATTTGAATTCTAGCTCTATCTGACCTGCATTTTTCTTTAAGTTTTCTTTCTACTAACCTTCTATTTCCATAACTTAGCATATCAATAAAATCTATAATGATTAAACCAGACAAATCTCTTATCTTTATTTGTCTTGCAATTTCTTCTGCAGCTTCAATATTCGTATCTAAAGCAGTGCTTTCAACATTTTTTCCTTTTATTGAACTTCCAGAATTTATATCGATAGAAACTAAAGCCTCTGTCGGGTTAATAACTAAATATCCTCCTGACTTTAGTTTAATTTCAGAGTCAAAAATTTGATTTAACTTTTGCTCGATATTTTCTTGAATAAATAGTGGAATTTTTCCTCTATATTTTTTTACTTTTTTGACATTTGATGGCATCATTGTTTTCATGAATGATTGAGCTTTTTTATAACCCTCGTTACCTTCTACAATTATATTTTGGGTATTTTCGTCAAACATATCTCTTAAAGTTCTTTTAATTATTTCACTTTCTTGATGAATTAAAGAAGGAGCAATAGAGTTTATTGCATTTTCTTTTATTTGACTCCAAGAATTAATCAAAGTTTCTAAATCACTATTTATTTCATTTTTTGTTTTATTGCTTCCAGCAGTTCTTACAATTAATCCCATCTCCTTAGGTATTTCAATTTCATTTAAAATTGTTCTTATTTTTTTTCTATCAGCAGGATTAAATATTTTTCTTGATATACCTCCTCCTTTAGGAGTGTTTGGCATTAATACTATATACTTACCAGCAATAGAAATGAAAGTGCTTAAAGCTGCACCTTTTTGACCTCTCTCATCTTTAATAACTTGTACAAGAATTACCTGGTTAGGTTTAATTACTTCCTGAATTTTATATCTTTTAAATTTAAATCTATGCTCTTTCTTTTTTTCTTTTCCATCATCTAAATTTTCTTTTTCAGATTTATTTTCTTTATTATTTGAATCTTCCTCTATTTGTTCTTCTGATATCTTTTCTATAGGATCGTCAATTTCTAGTTTTCCTTCAGCAATATTTTCCTCTTCTTTAGCCTCAACTTCTCTTGAAAGTTCTTCTCTAGCTTTTTCTTCCTCCTCTTTAATTCTTTCTAAATCTGCTTTTGGTATCTGATAATAATCTGATTGAATGTCATTAAAAGACAAAAACCCATGCCTCTCTCTTCCAAAATCAACAAAGGCTGCTTGCAAAGAGGGTTCAATTCTACTTACTTTGCCTAAATAAATATTATTTTTAATTAAGTTATTTTTTAAACCTTCGTACTCGTAATCTTCAATATTTTCGCCTGATTTAAGAACAACTCTAGTTTCGTTAGGATGCGAAGCATCGATATATAAATTTTTTTCCATAATTTTGTGAATGTTAATTTCATTAGTAATTTAATTTTTAAAATTTTGTTTAATTTTCTTGCCATATCTTTAACAAATTCCAAGATATAATGAAATTAAAATGAATAAATTTTTTAGAAATATCTTTATTTTAATTACTTCTTTTATTCTATTATCAGCAATTTCGATAATAAGTGTTTTATGGACTTATTCTAATGATTTACCAGATTATAAATTTCTTAAAAGTTACAAACCTCCTGTTTCCAGTAAAGTTTACTCTGGTAATGGTGATTTGGTGGCAGATTTTTCACAGGAAAAAAGAGTATTTGTTCCATTTAATTCAATTCCAAAAAATGTAATTAACGCATTTTTATCTGCTGAAGATAAAAATTTTTTCAAACATCCAGGCGTTGATGCTAAAGGTGTTATTAGAGCTGTAATAAATAATATTTCAAATATTTTATCATCTAAAAGGTTAGAGGGAGCATCTACAATTACTCAACAGGTAGCAAAAAACTTTTTACTAACAAATGAAGTAAGTTTAAATAGGAAAATTAAGGAAGCAATTCTAGCTTTTAGAATAGAGAGAGCTTTATCTAAAGAAAGAATTCTAGAACTTTATCTAAACCAAATTTATCTTGGAAGTGGAGCATATGGAGTAGCTGCAGCAAGCTTAGAATATTTTGATAAATCTATTAAAGATTTAAATTACTCAGAAGCTGCTTTATTAGCAGCTTTGCCAAAAGCACCTAGTAGATATAATCCTTATAGAGATCCAGATATAGCAAAATTTAGAAGAAATTTAGTTTTAAAAAATTTGTTAGATAATAATTATTTAACCTCAGAATGGTATGAAAAACTTACAAAAGAGGAAATAATTTTAAAAAAAAATAAAAAAATTTATTTAGAAGATGCTCAATATTTTATTGAAGATGTGAGAAAGAGCGTAATTGAAACTTTGAGCTATGATAAAGTTTACAAACAAGGTTTTAATATCAATACTCCAATAGATTTAAATTTACAAACAATTGCAACAAAATCACTTAGAGATGGATTAATAGCATATGATAAAAGAAAGGGATGGAGAGGACCACTTACTAACAAGATTTATAATTCAGAATGGAAAAAAGATTTAGAAAAGTATAAATTAGAAAATTCAATTAATTGGAAATTAGCAATAGTCAAAAAGATAAATAAATTTTCAGCAGAAATAGAAACAGAAGATAATATCGAAGGTGTTATTGAATATCAGAGTATTTCTTGGACAAAAAAAGAATTTAATAAATTATTAAAACCTGGTGATATTATTTATGTTAAAAATCTTAAAGAAAATATTTTTAACTTACAACAATTACCAAAGGTAAATGGTGGAATTGTTGTGATGGATCCATTTACTGGAAGAGTTTTAGCACTAAGTGGTGGTTTTAGTTTTAAACAAAGTGAATTTAACAGAGCAACTCAAGCTAAAAGACAGCCTGGATCAGCTTTTAAACCATTTGTTTATGCATTAGCCTTAGAGAACAATTTTACACCAACATCATTAGTTCTAGACGCACCACTGGTTTTAGACCAAGGAGATGATTTAAAAATGTGGAAACCAGAAAATTATGGAAAAAAATTTTATGGGCCTTCGACTTTAAGGGTTGGTTTGGAGAAATCTAGAAATTTAATGACAGTAAGAATAGCCCAAAATCTTGGTGTAGAGAAAATAGTTGATTTTTCAAAAGCATTAAAAATTTATGATAATCCAGAAGAACTTTTATCCATATCTTTGGGATCTGCTGAAACAACTTTATTAAAACTTACATCTGCTTATTCAGTTTTTGTTAATGGAGGAAAACTTGTTGAACCAATACTGATAGATAGAATTCAGGACAGTGAGGGAAATACTATTTTTAATAATGATAAAAGAAAATGTATTAATTGTGATCAAATTTCTTATTTAACCAACGATTATCCAGAGATTAAAAATAACTATACGCAAATTTTTTCTCCAGAAACAGCTTTTCAAATGACATCAATTTTAGAAGGAGTTGTTCAAAGAGGTACAGCTAAAAAACTAAAAGACTTAAATTTAAATATTGCAGGTAAAACTGGAACAACAAATAAAAATACAGATACTTGGTTTATAGGTTTTACCTCAAATGTACTAGTTGGTGTTTATGTTGGTTCAGATAATCCAACTCCATTAGGAAAATATGAAACAGGATCTAAAACGGCTTTGCCAATATTCAAAAGTTTTATAAGTGATTCTATTAACAAAAATGATGCAAGACCATTTAAGGCTGCTAAAGGTACAGTGATGATGGTTGTTGACCCTTTAACAGGTCAAAAAGCAAAATTTAACTCAAAGAATACTATTATTGAGGTTTTTAAAAAAGAAAATGTGGTTGATGGAAAAGTACTTTATACAAATTCAGATAGATTAGATTCAAATAATATATTAAAGTTTTACTAATGGATAATAATTATCAAAATTTAAAAGAAGAGATTGAAAAGATAAATCAAAAAATACAGGAGTATCTTTGAAAAAAACAATATCCATTCAAAACTGCAATCTTTAAATTCACAAATGCTAAGTGCCGATTTTTGGCAAGATAAAAATAATTCTCAAAGAGTAATCAAAGAAAAGAAATTTTATGAAGATTTAACTAATTCTTTAAATAATAATGTCGAAAAACTAAAAGATTTAGATGATTTGAATCAACTGGCGCTTGAAGAAGAGAATTTACAAGTTCAAAAAGAAGTTCTCCAAAATATTAAAGACTTAAGAAGTGAAGTTAAAAAAAATGAAATTAAATGTTTTTTATCTAATGAAGCAGACCCTTTAAATTGTTATATAGAAATACATGCTGGTGCTGGAGGCACAGAAAGTCAAGATTGGGCTGATATGCTAAGAAGAATGTATTTAAAATGGTCTGATAAAAAAAATTTTAAATCAAGTTTGATTAGTGAACATAGAGGTGACGAGGCTGGAATAAAGTCTGCAACAATTAAAATAGATGGTGACTATGTTTTTGGATGGTTAAAAAAAGAGTCGGGAATACATAGATTAGTTAGGATATCTCCATTTGATTCTGGAGCAAGAAGACACACAAGTTTTGCAAGTGTTTGGATTTATCCAGTTGTAGATGAAAATATAAATATAGAAATTTTAGAAAAAGATTTAAGAATAGACACTTATCGTTCTAGTGGAGCAGGCGGTCAGCACGTTAACACTACTGATAGCGCAGTTAGAATAACACACATTCCATCAAAAATTGTTGTTCAATGTCAAAATGAAAGATCTCAACATAAAAATAAAGAAACATGCATGAATATGTTGAAAGCAAGATTATATGATTATGAAATTAAAAAAAGAGAGGAAGAAAATCAAAATGTTGAAAGTTCTAAATCTGAAATAGGGTGGGGGCATCAAATTAGATCTTATGTTCTTCAACCTTACAGACTTGTAAAAGATAATAGAACTAGTTTTGAAAGCACTAGTCCTGATAAAGTATTAGATGGTGATATCGATGAATTTTTAGAACAATCGCTTTATAAATTAAATGAAAAATAATATTTTAAAATATTTTATACTACTTCTGTCAGTGTTAGTTATTTTAACAGTTTACCTTAGCACTGTTGGTATAGAGACAGATAAATTTAACAATCAAATTAAAAAAAGAATTTCACTAATAAATAAAAATATAGATATAGATTTAAAAAAAATTAGATTAATTTTAGATGCTTTTGAACTAAAAATTTATACAAAAACAGTTGGTACAACATTAT
>LUMN01000364.1_pt1 | contig 10147 bp, 9 predicted proteins | sample 729991 | NCBI WGS metagenome assembly LUMN01 (sample SAMN03860262, study PRJNA289734) | marine metagenome | biome: seawater column; feature: ocean; material: water; isolation source: Red Sea water column Station 22 - depth 25m | place: Saudi Arabia: Red Sea | collected 2011-10-15 | depth 25 m
TTCACTTTATTCTTACAGTCTCCTGTTTTGAAAAATTCATCAATGTTATCAATTGCAAGATTAGCCATAGCAGTTCTTGTTTCTTTTGTAGCGCTTCCTAAATGAGGAAGAATAAAAGCACTCTTATATTTAAGATAACCTGGATTTAAATTTGGTTCATTTTTGTAGACATCTAAACCAACTGCATAAACTTTCCTTCTTTCAAGTGCATCTATCAAAGCTTCATCCTCTACAATATCTCCTCTTGCAACGTTAGTGACAACTGCGCCTTTTGGCAAATACTCGATGGTCTCTTTGTTAATCATATCAATTGTTTCTTTTGAAGCTGGACAACAAATAGATAAAACATCAGATACTGACAACAAACTTTTTAAATTATCATGATAAACAGCACCCTGTTCTTTCTCCTCAGATAATTTTGACCGATTATGATAATGTATTATCATTCCTAAAGACTTTGCAATTTTTGCAATCTTTTGACCAATTCTTCCCATGCCTAGAACTCCGAGTCTTGCACCCGTTAGTTGCTTTCCAATTAAGTAATCTGCAGACCACTTCCAGTTGCTTTCTTTAGCAGATTCTATTCCCTCTGATGCTCTTCTGCATGCTCCAAGTATTAGCAAGATTCCAATTTCAGCTGTAGCATCTGTTAAAACGTCAGGTGTATTTGTAACCGCTATTCCTCTCGCCTTAGCTGCCTCCAAATCTATATTTCCAAAACCAACTGCAAAATTTGAAATAATTTTTATAGTTTCCGGTAACTTATTTATTGTTTCAGCATCAAGTTTATCTGTTAAAGAAGATAATATTCCATCTTTTCCTTCACTCATTTCAATTAATTTTTTTTGAGAATATAATTCGTCATTTAAGTTTAAATTAGCATCAAAACTTTTTAATGCTTTATCTTCACAAGATCTAAGTAGTTTTCTTGTTACTAGAATTTTTTTCATATTAAATTTTATTCAAAATTTTTGGTTTAGGACCACCAGTATACCAATCCAGCAGTTCTATAGTATGTAAAATTGGTATATTGGTACCATTAGATATTTGGGTTATGCAACCTATATTTCCAGTAGATATAATTTGTGGATTTGTACTCTCTATGTTCTTAACTTTATCTTTTAAAAGATTTTTCGCAATTTCTGATTGCAGAATGTTATAAGTCCCTGCAGAACCACAACAAAGGTGTCCATTGGGAATTTCCATAATATCATTGTCAGTTTTTTGAAGTAAACTGATCGGTTCATTATGAACCTTTTGACCATGTTGCATTGAACATGCAGAATGATAAGCAATTTTATATTTCTTATTTTTCTTTTGTATATTTAGTTTTAAGTTTTCTGATAAATATTCAGTAACATCTTTGCTTAACTCAGATACTGTTTTTGCTTTAGCTTTTAATTTTTTGTCATTCCTAAATATAAATCCATAGTCTTTCAAAGTGGTTCCACATCCAGAGGTATTAGATAATATTGCATCAAGATTTCCTTTTTTATGTTCCTCATACCAGGTTTCAATATTATTTATAAAATCGACGTTTGCATCATCCTCTTTACCTAAATGATGATTTAATGAACCACAGCATCTAATTTTTTTTGGGACAACAACTTCAACGCCATGCCTATTTAATAATCTTATTGTAGACTCGTTAATTTGTGGTGATAATTCTTTTTGCACACATCCAGTTAGTAGGGCTACTCTTGCGATTTTTTTTCCATTTGCTGGATATATTTCTTTTACTTTAATAGTTTTTTCTGGAAAAGAAGTTGGCATCAATTCCATCATGTCTTTTATTTTCTTTGGAAATAAAAATTTAAATAACTTTCCAATCTTGACCAAATAACTTGTTAATTTAAAATATTGAGTATTCGGAAGAACTTTTGATAAAAAATTTCTTAAAATTTTATCAAAAAAAGGTCTGTCATAATTTTTCTCAATATATTTTCTGCCGTGATCAATCACATGCATATAATTAACACCTGCTGGACAAGTCGTCATGCAGCTATAACATGATAGACAACGATCTATATGCTTAACAACTTTTTTTGAGGGTTTTCTCTCGTTTTCCAACATATCTTGTATCAGATATATTCTTCCTCTTGGTCCATCTAATTCATCCCCTAATATTCCATAAGTGGGACAAGTTGCATTACACATACCACAGTGCACACATTTTTGAAAAATCTTCTCTGTTGACTGATTATCTTTATCTTTAAGTTGATCTTCTGAAAAATTAGTTTGCATTAAAATTCTCTGTACATTCTTCCTGGGTTAAATAATTTTTTTGGATCAAAACTTTCCTTTATTTTTTTTGATATCATCAATCTTGTATTATCGATAGTAAACAAAGTGTCTTGAAAATCAAAATTTTCAGATTTTTTTAGAATCGTAAGATATCCACTATTTTCTACGGTAAAATTTTTTATTTTGTTTATTTTTTCATCGTCTTTGTCGAGGACCTCAATCCAAAATAATGATCCACACCAATCTATGTAATATTTATATTTTTTATTAAGAAATTTACTAAATGTCTCACATTTAGCAGGAGGTAAAACAGCTCTCAAAATATTATTTTTTGTTCCACTAAATAACTCCAAATTATTGACTTTTTTCCAGAATGGTATTGATTGGTGAACATCTAATATTGAGCTTTTGAAATTTGATAAATCTAATTCTATTTTCAGCTCTTTTAATCTCTCATCAATTGATCTCTTGTCTCCTTCAATTCTAAAAGCCAAAAAAGATCCTTCATGGTCAAGATCATTAAATTTGAAAATTTTCTTTTTTGTATGATCATAATTTTCATTATCTGGTTCTTCAGGTATAAATGTTGCAGCTGAAACTTCATTGCTAGAACTTAAAATTTTATCAAATAAATTTGATATTTTTTTAATTTCATCAGAATAAACAATTACTGTAATTTGAGATTGTTTTTTTGGTGAAACTTTTAATGTTATTTCAGTTAAAACAACAAGTGTTCCAAACGAACCAGATATTAGTTTTGAGAGATCATAGCCAGTAACATTTTTAACTACGGTACCGCCTGACTTAATAATATCACCTTTTCCATTTACTCCTTTAAAACCTAAAATATGATCTCTAACACTTCCAACTTTAAATCTTCTTGATCCAGCGGTTCAAATGCCAACTCTTGATTATTTTCATCTAATATTTTTTCAATATCTTGAATGGGAGTTCCTGCTTTAACTTTGATGTAGAGTTCTTCTTTCTTGTAATCAATAATACCAGAAAGTTTTGAAAGAGTTAGTTTCCTAGCAGTTTGTAAATTATAACCAAAACCCTTTTTTGTCCCTGTTCCAGTAATCTCTATAGGTAGTTGTTTCGAATAAATTTCTCTTACTATTTCTGATACTTCTTTTTCAGTACTTGGACTTAATATTTCAGAATCTAGGGAGATCTGGGAATTTTTCTTCTCCTCTGTGGACATGGACTCTTCCTTCCTCTGCACATTTTCTTAGTATCGGATAAACCTTTCCTGGATTTAAAAGATTTTTTTCATCTAAAGATTTTTTAATATTCAATTGTTGTTGTATATCGTCATTGTTAAATGACTCACACATTAATTCTCTTTTTTCAATTCCTACACCATGTTCTCCCGTTAATGCTCCACCATGTTTTACACATGCTTTTAAAATCTCTGCACCAAATTCTTCGGTTTTTCTCAACTGTTCTTTATCACTACCATCAAACATTATAAGGGGATGCAAATTTCCATCTCCAGCATGAAAAGCGTTTGCCACAGCTAAGTTATATTTTTTTGACAGCTCATTTATTTCTTTTAAAATTAATGACAGCTTCCCTCTTGGAATAGAGCCATCCATACAATAATAATCTGGGGCCATTGCTCCACAAGCTGGGAAAGCAGCTTTTCTTCCAGACCAAAAAGCTAATCTTTCTTTTTCATTATTGCTTAATTTCATACTATTAGAGTTATTTTGTTTAGCAATCTCACTTACTTTACTTAAAAGACCGTCAACTTCAGATTTGGTACCATCAAGCTCAACAATCATTAAAACTTCTGCGTCTTTAGGATAACCAGCTTTTGAAAATTTATCCGTTGCATCAATCAAAGCTTTATCCATCATTTCCATTCCAGCAGGTACAATCCCACTTGATATAATATCAGAAACACAATTACCTCCGTCTTCGACCGTGGGAAAGCCAATTAAAGCGGCTCTCACAGATTGAGGTTTTCTTAAAATTTTTACTGTTACTTCTGTAATTACTCCTAGTAGCCCTTCAGATCCACATACTAGCCCTAACAAGTCATATCCCTCTTGATCTAAAGTCTTACCGCCAATTCTGGTGATAGTTCCATCCATCATCACCATTTCAACACCAAGAATATTATTTGTAGTTGTTCCATATTTTAAAGAGTGAACGCCACCTGAGTTTTCAGCTACATTTCCTCCAATTGAACATGCTAACTGACTTGATGGATCTGGAGCATAATAATATCCTTTATGTTGGACAGCATGTGTAATGCCAAGATTTGTAACACCAGGTTGTGTCACCACACATTTATTTTCAAAATCTATTTCAAGAATTTTGTTAAATTTTCCAAGACCTAACAAAATTGCATCTTGAAGGGGGAGTGCACCACCGGACAAACCTGTTCCTGCACCTCTAGGGATTACTTTTATGTTTTCTTGATTACAGAATTTTAATATTTCACTTACCTCTTTTGTATTTTCTGGCAAAACAACTGCTAGTGGGGTCTGTTTATAAGCGGCTAAACCATCAGTTTCATATGGTTTGATCTCCTCATTCTCACTCAGAATATTTTCATCTTTAGTAAATTTTTTAAGTTGAGAAACGATTTGGTTTTTCCTTGAAATTGTATCTTTATCAATTTTTGGCAAAGCTAATTCGGTCATGAATTATCCAAGCATTTTTTTGATATTATCTAAAGCTTGAGAAATATTATCTCTTGAGGCTGCAAAACTAAATCTTACATAGTCGTTACAACTTTTTCCAAAGGCTGTGCCTGGAACAATTGCAACACCTGCTTCATGCATTGCTTTTTTACAAAACTCCGCACCATTCATTCCAGTTCCAATTACTTTTGGAAAAGCGTAAAATGCACCACCTGGTAAACTACATTCAACACCTGGTAGACTATTAAGACCTTCATGAATTAATTTTCTTCTTGCGGTAAATTTTTCCATCATCTCATGGATTGAATCATCCGGACCATCTAAAGCAGCTATTCCAGCAAACTGTGCTGCCGCGTTAACGCAAGAAACACTATTAATTAATAATTTGTTAACATGTTCAACTAGATGTTCAGGCCAAAAACTCCAACCTAGTCTCCAACCGGTCATTGAATATGCTTTACTCCAACCTTCTAAAACAATTAATCGCTCTCTTAATTCTGGGTAATTAAAAAAAGTAGGCATTTCTTTATTATCAAAAATTTGTCTGCTGTAAATTTCATCACTTAAAATTGTTACATGCGGGAACTTTTCTAATCCCTTAGCAAGTTTATCTATTTCTGGTTTTTCAACAAAACTTCCAGTTGGATTATTTGGATTGATTAAAATTAGCAGTCTAGTTTTATCAGTAATTAAGGATAATATTTTATCTGCATTAAATTTCAGATCTTTATCTTCTGTAAGATCATACGGTACAGCTGTTGATCCAGTATAATTTATCATAGACTCATAAATCGGAAATGCTGGTGTTGGATGTATAATCTCTGCTCCAGGTTCACCAAAACATTGAATTGCATATGTCATAGTGGGTTTACCACCTGGCATGATTAATATTCTCTCGAAATTAACATCTGCATTGTACCTTTTTTTAATCCATCTAGTTACAGCTTGTCTGCACTCAGGTATTCCATTTGACATTACATATCCATGGTGTCCATCATCCAACGCTTTTTTTGCAGCATCTACAACATGCTTTGGAGTTTTAAAATCTGGTTGTCCAAGTCCAAGATGGATCATGGGATGACCTTTCGCCTCTAGTTTTTTAGCCTCAGCTAAGACACTAAAAGCAGTTTCTGTACCTAATCTATTTAAGCTCGCAGCTAATTTCATTTCCATAATCTATCTCCTATATATTATTTTGTCCTGGTTTAATTCTGATAAATTTTTGCAACCCATTAGTATCATATTTCTTCTAATTTCAGCTTGCATATTATGTAGCAATCTTTCTACACCTACTTGACCTCCGGCTCCAAGGCTAAAAAGGAAAGCTTTCCCAAAACTACATGCTTTTGCGCCTGCCGCAAGGGCTTTTAACACATGTGTTCCTCTTCTTACCCCACCATCTAGTATTATCTCTAGCTTATCACCCACAGCATCTGCAATTGCTTTAACTTGATCAAATGGAGATCTTGATCCATCTAATTGCCTACCACCATGATTTGAGATCATTATTGCAGTACATCCAATATCCACAGCTCTTTTGGCATCCTCAACTGACATAACACCTTTTAAAGCAAATGGTCCATTCCATTTCTTAATACAATACTCTGCATCACTCCAATTCATCTTTGGATCATATTGCTCATTAATATAATCAATGACAGATTTAGCGATATTTGTACCTTTGTCTGTTTTATGTTTGATATTTGCTAATTCAAACTTTTTATTTGTTAAATAATTTAAAACCCATTGAGGTCTCATCGCAAAACTCATTAAACTTTCCAGAGTAAATTTAGGTGGTGTAGTAAATCCAGTTCTATGATCTCTTTCTCTATTACCCGCAACTAAGGTATCTACAGTCAAACATAGTCCATCAAAGTTTGCTCTTCGACATCTATCAATTAGATCATCAGTAAAAGATTTGTCTTTATGAATATAAAGTTGAAATAATTTTGGTCCACTTGAAACATTTGCAATCTCCTCAATTGAGAATGAAGCCATAGTAGACATACTGTACATGGTGTTAAATTTTTCTGCTGCTCTGGCTGATGCTTTATCACCATCCGGGTGATATAAACTTTGCATTGCTGTTGGAGATAAAAAAATAGGCATATCAATTTTTCTACCAAAAATTTCTGTCTTCAGATCAGGTTCTCCTACACTTGTTAAAATACTTGGAACTAAGTCACAATCATCAAAAGCATTTGTGTTTCTTTTAAGAGTTGCTTCATCATCTGCTCCCCCATCAATATAATGAAAAATTGGGGCTGGTAACTTGCTTTTTGCAAGTTTTCTAAAATCTTCAAAATTATAGCAATCTTTAACTCTCATATCTTAGGAAACTGTCAGTAAACTTTTATAAAATTAAACATATAACTATTAGCGCCCGGATTTTTATCTCCTAGGCTGGCGTTAGAAATATGATTATAAGATAATCCGATTTCACTTTGATTTGATATCTCAAAAGATATCTGAATTTCAGTTTTAAATTCAATCACATGTCCTAAATCTTTTCCATCTCCCTCATCATAAAGTCCAGGTGTAAAGCTTGGTGTGAACGTAAAAGATCCGTTTTTTTTTGGGATTTGAAAACCTGTATATATATATTTCGCATTATCAGCTGTTATGAATGCACCAGTCACAGGCTGAAGAGTACCAAAAGAAGTTTCTCTATATAAATCCTCATTTATATGTTGAATTCCAAAAAGATTTGATTTTTTTCCATCATCACTGAAATCAAACATACCTGTGTAAAAGCTCCATTTGTTTCCAGAATTTTCAGCGTTCACAAAATTTGGAAACGATAAAACACAACAAATAACTAAGCTAATTATTGATCTCATGGTAAATTGAGTTACTTTATAGTTACTTTTCTAATAATTAAAAGACCACCAAAAATAAATAAAATAAGGGGTAATCCCCATAAAAAAATTGTATTTTTATTCACTTCTGGCTCATAAACAATCCACTCACCATATTTTTCTTTTAAAAATTTGTATATCTCATCTTCGGTATTTCCCTCTTTAATTTTAATTTGAATTAATTTTTTCATACTCAATGCAAAATCTGATTGAGAATCATAAACAGATTGACCTTGGCAAATTAAACATCGTAAATTCTTGGTTATGTGATCAATATTCTTGTTTTGATCTGCAAAAGAGATATTGGAATGGAAAGTGGTTATTATTAATATTAAGACCGTTAAAATAATTTTTTTCATTTTTTAATTAAACTAATTATATTTTCATAATCATCTTGGTCTAAAGGTCCAATAAATTTTTTGATAATTTTATATTCATTATTAATCAAGTATGTTTCAGGAACACCTATAGCACCAAGCTCAATTGATTTTATTCCATCACTATCTACCAAAACCTCATCGTATGGGTTTCCAAGATCAGATAGAAATTTTTTTGAATTATCTAAGTTATCTTTATAGTTTATGCCTATTAAATTTATGTCAAATCTCTCATTCAGATTTATCAAGTAAGGGTGTTCAGCTTTACATGGCAAACACCATGAAGCCCAAATATTAATTAAATTTAACTCATTTTCTAGCAATAAATCATTAAGAAAAATATTTTTTCCTGAATAAAGCTCTTTAAGTGAAATTGAATTATTTAACTTTTTAGTTTCTGACTGCGGGGAATAATTTTTTTCTTCTTTCAAACCTAAAAGCAAAACAAAAAAAATTGCTACTATTAGACTTACAATAAAATAAAAAATCTTATTATTTTTCATTTAATTTAAAGAAGCTGAATACACCACCAAGTGACATCAATAATACTGATATCCAGATCCAAATCATTAAAGGTTTGTGTTGGTATCTAACATTAAAAAAACCATCATTTTTAATAAGGCTGAAAACTAAAAAATTATCTGAAAATAGTGTTGATGAAATATCTGCTTCACTTGTGATGGTTTCGGGTTGGCTATAAACTCTAATTTCTGGTTTAAAATGAATAATTTTTCCATTGTCATTAAGTTTGAATTCACCTACTAATTTTTTAAAATTTGAATCACTTTCAACTTTTACATTCTCGAAAATTAATTTTTTATTTAAAAAATTAATTTCATCACCAACCTTCATATTTGCTGAATTTTCTTTAGATAAAATACCATTGAATAAAATACTAAGCATAAAAATACTAAAACCAAGATGGGAAACTTTTTGAGATAAATTAGAATTTTTTTTTTGAAAACTATTTATTACATTAAAAAATAAATAAAAACTGAATGTAAATAACAAAGTTGAGAATAAATAATTTGTATTAGTATTTAAAACAATAAAAAAGGAAATTACAAAAGATAAAATTAAAAAAATAATTTGTGATATATTTAGTTTTCTTATTTTATCTTTTATCCATTTTATATTTGGTCCTAATGCCATAAAAAATAAAAAAGGTATAAGAAATGGAACGATTAATTTATGATAAAATGGTGGTCCTACCGAAATTTTAGCATCATTAATTACTTCCAGAAAAATTGGATATGCTGTCCCGACTAATACTACTGATAAAAAAAACATCATAAACCAGTTATTGATTAATATACTTGTCTCTCTACTAACTAAAAATGATCTTTGGTATGTATCTGGAAAATTTTTTTGATTAAAAAAGAAAATAAAAACAGCCAGTAAAACAAGAAATAATAGGAATGTTAGTATAAACACTCCTCTGGATGGATCATTAGCAAATGTGTGAATTGAATTGAGTATCCCTGATCTTACTAAAAAGGTTCCACTCATACTTAATGAAAATGTTGTGATTGATAAAATTACAGTCCAAGAATGAAAAACATTTCTATTTTTAAGAACTATTATTGAATGAAGCAATGCAGTCAAACAAAACCAAGGCATCAATGAAACATTTTCGACTGGGTCCCAAAACCAGAAACCACCCCATCCTAATTCATAGTAAGCCCATATAGATCCTAGAAGTATTCCAACTGATAAGAATATCCAAGATATTAAAATCCAATTTTTAATATGAGATGCCCAAACATTGTCTACAGTTTTGGTAATTAAAGCTGCTAATGATGCAGAAAAAATTATAGAGGTTCCAACATAACCCACATATAGAAGTGGTGGATGTATTGCAAGTGCTGGGTCTTGCAAAATTGGATTTAAACCTAAACCTTCATCAGGTATTGGAAAAATGTTTAAAAATGGATTTGATGTAAAAAGAATAAAGAGTAAAAAACCTAAAATAATAATTACCTGAAATAAAATTGTTAAAATTCTATATCTTACA
>LUMN01000356.1_pt1 | contig 10109 bp, 9 predicted proteins | sample 729991 | NCBI WGS metagenome assembly LUMN01 (sample SAMN03860262, study PRJNA289734) | marine metagenome | biome: seawater column; feature: ocean; material: water; isolation source: Red Sea water column Station 22 - depth 25m | place: Saudi Arabia: Red Sea | collected 2011-10-15 | depth 25 m
TTAGTTCTTTAGCTGGAGCAAGTTTACCTATCAATTATGGCACTTCTTACTATGCCCTAAAAAGACGTGCAAATGCTCAAAGTGGAGAAAGTCTTTTAGTGCTTGGTGCTTCTGGAGGAATTGGTACTGCTTCAATTCAATTAGCAAAAGTCATGGGTTTAAGAACTATATGTGCTGTTGGTTCCGAAGATAAAGCAGAGTATGTCAAATCTTTGGGTGGTGATGAAATAGTACGATATGATCAGGTTGATTTAAAAGAAACAGTGAAAGAAATGACCGACGGTAAAGGTGTAGATATAGTTATAGATCCTGTTGGTGGTGAAGTGTCTGAACAAGCACTAAGAGCAACATCTTTCAATGGTAGGTTACTAGTTATTGGCTTCGCTAATGGACAAATACCTAAAATATCCCTTAATTTAACACTTGTTAAAGGTGTGTCAATTGTTGGAGTTTGGTGGGGTCGATGGACAAACACATCTCCACACGAAACTGCAGAAGATTTTAAAGAATTGGTTTCCTACGTTGAAAATGGACAATTAGACATTGTTCCAAAAAATAATTACAAAATAGAAGAAACTTCCATAGCCTTAGAAAACTTTCTAACCAGAAAAAATATAGGTAAAACTGTTATAAGTGTCTAGTGAGAGGCAAAGTATGGATTCTCACCAGCCGCATGATCAGTAGCATCTATGATATTTCCTATTTCAGGAACTGCTTCACGCAAAGAGGCTTCGATACCTTGGGTAAGTGTTACTTGTGCCATACCACAGCCTTGGCAACCTCCACCAAGTCTTAAATAAATATCATTTCCTTCAACACCAATTAATTGTGCTGCACCGCCGTGAGAGGCAATAGCTGGATTAATTTGGTTTTCTAAAACTGCTTGAACTTTCTCAGCCAATTCTCCCTTTAATTCCGGAAGGTCGGCAGGATTACCAATCATTGCAGGGCTTGGTGTATTAGGATTATCCATAGTTAAACCTGGTGCATCTGGATCTTCGGACATATCTAAGCTGGCACCATCGAATTTATCAATATCTTTCGAAGCAATTATTACAGGTAAATCCCCAAAATCAATTCTCCTATCATCAGATCTAGCTTGATTTATATCTAGAAAACTTAGATCGTAAGTAAATTGATTTCCATGTACTCCATCAATTTGTAAGAATAATGCATATTCTTTATCTCCAGGTTCTTGATCCCGTAGATCAATAATAGTTTTTACTGCTTCATCGCCTATATTAAAATTAAATTCTTCACTCATATCTATATATTTTAACCAATTTGAGATATGTGAGAAATTAATAAATTAAAGTAGCTATATATAATTGAAATATGAATAACGTTCTCATCTCATTAAGTGGCAATTGCTCAACTAGCTACGAACTAAAAGAACTTACTTTTGATGAAATAATTGGAGTTGATAATGGTACAGCTCACTTGTTTGATAGGTCTTTAATTCCATCAAAAGTTCTAGGAGACTTTGATTCAATTACACCCGATTTATTAAAAAAAGTAGAAAACATGAATATAGATTTAATTAGTTATGAGCCAAATAAAGATAAAACAGATTTCGAACTTTCTTTGGACAGTATTAATGAGCCAAAAGATAAAAATATTTTCATAATAGGAGGAGAAGAAGGTGAAATCGATCACTTGTTTTCTATCTTTTCATTAGTAATAAATTATGAATTCGTTACAAATGTAACGTGGCTTTACATGGATAAAACTATTGTTTTTAAAAATAATATGTCAATTTCTCTGAATGAAGGTACAAAATTTAGCGTCGTACCAATAACAAATTTAAATAAATTGACTATCTCAGGAGCTAAGTGGAACTTAAATGAAGAAAATGTTGAAGCTGGTAGTTCTAAAACGCTTAGAAATGAATCAGTAGAAAATCAAATAATGATAAGTTGTAATGAAGGGCTATTTAGCGTAATTTATTAAGACCTTGGAATATCTTTCCAAGCTTTATCTTTATCTTGTTTTGGTTCACTTGGAAGTCCTAGTACTCTTTCGGCAATAATATTTCTCATTATTTCAGATGTACCGCCTTCTATTGAATTAGCTCTGGACCTAAGAAACAAACTCTGAGTATCTGTGAAGCCAAAAGTCTCATTTTCAAAATTTAATTCGGGTTGGGTCAACTCGTACCCCCTTGGGAATAACAAAGCATCATTACCAAGCATTTCCATACCAAACTCATATGATGCTTTATTGATTTCAGCTTCATATAATTTACTAGTAGAGCCTTCTGGACCGGGTGTGCCTTTTTCTCTATTCTCAGTCGCTCTCATATTTGTTAATCTTATAGCTTCTTGCTCAATCCATAGTTTGATTAATTTATCTCTTGAGACTGGGTCATCAAGTTCTTTATCATTCCAAAGTTGAACTAAATGACCTGGCGCACCAGTTCCTCTTTCTCGAACATTTCCACCAATTGCAACTCTTTCATTCATCAATACTGTAAGTGATACTCTCCAACCATCACCAAGATTGCCAAGCATATTTTCTTTAGGTATTTTTACGTCAGTAAAATAAACTTCGTTGAACTCAGCTTCTCCGGTAATCTGTCTGAGAGGTCTTACATCTACTCCATCTGACTCCATGTCAACAATAAAAAAGGTTAGCCCCCTGTGTTTTGGAACATCAGGATCGGTTCTAGTAACTAACAGGCCCCATTTAGCTAAATGTCCAAGGGTAGTCCAAACTTTTTGTCCGTTAACTATATATCCGTCTCCATCATCTACAGCTTTAGTAGACAAGCTTGCTAAATCAGAACCTGAACCGGGTTCAGAAAACATTTGGCACCAAACTTCGTCTGTAGTAAACATTGGTCTTAAATATTTAGATATCTGTTCAGGAGTTCCGTACTCAATAATTGTAGGAGCTCCCATTCCAATTCCAAGAATGTTTGCAACTCTATTCTGTTGAGATATTCCTTGTTCTCTTAGTATTTCAGTAACTAAGAGTTGATATTTAGGATTGATTCCAAGACCACCAGCACCCTCGGGATACTGAACCCATGCAAGACCAAGGTCGAATTGTTTACCCCAAAATTCTTTAATATCATCAGTTTGACTTCTGAATTGAATAAGTTCATCTAATTTACTTCTGACGAGTTGTTCGGCATCAGATTGTTTTGTTTCAGTTTTTACCATAAGAAATTATACATCAAATTTTTTTCATTGATTACTTAAGTGAGTTGCTGTATCTACCAAATTTAATTTCCTTTGTTCAATGCTTCGTTAAATAAAGGAAGCTCATCAGCTAAACTTGTTGGGTATATTGGATTTGATAAGTCTCTTATTTCACCAATGTTAGCAAAAATATCTTCTGCCTTTGCACTGGCATTAAAATATCCTACATCAGTAGAAATCCCAATTCTTGCAAACCTACCTCCACCTGCTGAAAATATCTCATGAGTAACTTCACACTGCTCTGATGCTAAATATACAACCAATGGTGTAATATTATCTACTGTAAGTAGCTTTGACATATCTTCTCCAAACAGTTCTTCAGTCATTCTTGTTGCAGCGTTAGGAGCAATAACATTTGCTTTTATGTTATATTTGGCGCCCTCTATTGCTAGTACATTCGTAAGACCAACAATTCCCATTTTTGCTGCTCCGTAATTCAATTGGCCAAAATTACCAAAAAGTCCAGATGGTGATGAAACATTTACAAATCTACCGTACCCTTGTTCTTTCATTTGAATAAAGGCTGGTTGGCAAACAAAAAAAGTTCCTTTAAGATGAACATCAATAATAGCATTCAAATCTTCTTCTTCCATTTTGGCAAAACTTTTGTCCCTCAAGATACCTGCATTGTTAACAACTGCATCAACAGTGCCAAAATTATCAATCGCAGTTTGAACAATAGAAGCTCCACCTTCTTTGGTTGCAACAGAATCGTAATTGGCAACAGCTTCTCCTCCATTCGCAATTATTTCATTAACAACTTCATCTGCTGGAGTGCTACCAGAGCCTGATCCATCTACTGCACCTCCTAGGTCGTTTACAACAACTTTTGCGCCTCGTGAACCTAAATCAAGAGCATATGCTTTACCTAATCCATTACCCGCACCAGTTACTATTACTGTTCTATTTTCAAAAGATACTTGTGACATTATTCGATTCCTTCGTACATTGATTCAATCTCATCATTATACATCTCAGCAATAACATTTCTCTTCAATTTCAAAGTTGGTGTTAATTCACCGCTGGAGTCAGTCCATTCTTTATCTAAAATTACAAATTTCTTAATACCTTGTACATTTGCAACTTGAGAATTTGCTTCATCTACTTGTTCTTGAACAGCTTGTATCACTTTTTCATTTTTAGCCATATCTTTAAGAGAGTACTCAATACCATTTTCTGATGCCCATGTCTCTGCACCTCCGTCACCATCTAATACAATAAGAGCTGACAAGAACTTTTTACCATCTCCTACTACACAAACTTGACCAATTAAAGGATGTGGTTTAACAAGATCTTCAATCTCAACAGGGGCAATATTTTTTCCTGCTGAAGTTATAAGAATTTCTTTTTTACGACCTATAATTTTTACAAATCCATCATCGTCAACTTCTGCTAAATCGCCTGTATGAAGCCAACCATCTTCATCGAAAGTCTCCTTAGTTTGTTCTTCAGATTTGTAGTAACCCTGTGCTACGTGGTTTCCTTTAATACAAAGCTCGCCATCATCTAATACTTTTACTTCAGTTCCAGGTATTGGAATGCCAACTTTTCCAATTGGATTTAGAACGCTTGGAACTTCAAGCCCATCAACTTTTAATTTTTTTGAAAAAGACTCAGCAGCATTTCCGGGAACACCAATTGTTGCAGGTCCAGTGTCTTCTGTCATTCCATATATTTCTGTTATATCTATACCTATTGCATGAAACCACCTATGAACATCTTTATTCATAGGTGCTGCAGCAGTAACAAAGTATTCCGTATTCATTATTCCAAGTCCTTCTTTAAATTTAGAAAAGACTAGTTTTGCAAATACTTTATCTTTTAAGTTAACGCCAAGAGGAACTTTTTCACCTCTTTGTTCATAATCTACTTTCTCTAAGCCATTCTTAATTGCTTTGTCTATTAAATCTTTTTTAGGATTTTCTTCAATTCTTGCCTGTAATCCACCTTTAAATCTTTCCCAAACTCTTGGTACTGCAAGAAATACTGACGGCTTGATTGTAGGAAGCGCATCTCTCATGTCTTCTAATACAGGAACTGGAAATATCTGACCAACTCTATAAATAGCTTGATAGTGGTCACCAGCTCTTGCAGCAATATGTGCCATTGGTAGGTAAGAGACAATCCTTGGAAATTTGGTTGCAGGAATCATTTGACCAAATAAACTTTCAATTGTCCATAGGACGTTTTTGTGAGAAATCATTACGCCTTTAGGTTTTCCAGTTGTTCCAGATGTAAATATTAAACAAGCTAGAGAATCTGGAGTAACAGTAGCAATAGCTGAATCTAATTTTGAGCTATCTTCTTGATTTAGTTCTTTTCCTTTTTCAACTAACTCGTGGTAGCTATGAACATAATCAAGTTCTTTATTATCTTCATAACCATCTATAAGCACAATCGCTTCTAATTTTGGACACTGTTCTTTTGCTGCATTTACTTCTGCAAATAATTCAAGATCACCTACTACTGCAACTTTGGCTTCCATGAGGTTTGCTACATATTCAATCTGGGACGATTTTAATTGTTTATATAACGTAGATGGAGTGGCTCCACAATACACAATTCCTAGATCAGAAATGTTATGTTCTTTAGTATTGTTAGACATAATAAATGCAGTGTCGCCTGGACCTAGTCCGAGAGACATTAATCCTGCCGCTAAATTTTTTGATACATTTCTATATTCTGACCAAGACATTGAATCCCAAGCTGAGTATTCACTATTAGCTGGAGTATTTAATGCTGGATAGTCTGGATACTCTTCTGCATTTCTATCAATAAAATCTAAAAGCGTTTTACCATCAACAGAAGCTGTAATTAAATTTTCCTGTGATTTCAAATAATCGTGTAACTTAGACAAAATATCCTCCCATGAATCTGATACTCAATTTTAATTAAAAAAAGCTAAATGAGCTATTAAATAATAGGATTTATCCTTTTACAGACCCTGCAGTTAATCCCCCTGTAATTTGCTTCTGGAAAAAGATAAATAGAACTGCAATCGGTGTTGCCGCTATAACTGATGAAGCAGCGATTACTCCCCAGTCAGCGTTGAAATCGTCTATAAAAACTGTATTTATTCCAACTGCAACTGTCCATAAATTTTTATCTTTTAAGAATATAGCGGCAAGTATAAAGTCGGAATAAATTCCTATAAATGTAATGACAAAAATTACAACTAATATTGGTCTAGAAAGCGGTGCTATTATTCTTCTGAATATTTGGAAATCAGTAGCACCATCTACTTTTGCAGCTTCATCAAGTGAAGGTGATATGGTATCCATAAAGCCCTTAATTAACCAGGAATTGAATCCTATTGATCCACCAAGGTAAACAAGAATTAATCCAATATGTGTACCAAGCCCCATAAATGGCGCAATATCACTGATTTGAAAGAACAAAAGATATATTGCAACAAATGCTAAAAACGATGGAAACATTTGAACAATTACTAATGTTAATAAACTTGCTCTTCGACCCTTGAACTGGAGTCTGGAAAATGCATATGCTGCTAGTGTCCCAAGAAAAACATTAAAGAATGCAGCAATTAAAGCAACTTTATAGGTATTGTAAAGCCACTTAAAATAAGGAACTAATGGATCTGAAGAAAGCAATTTGTAATGTTTTAAAGTAAGTCCATCTGGAATTAATTTCGAATTAGTTAAGTTTGCAAAATCTGCAATCGAATTTGTTGCAACAAATAAAATTGGATAAACAGCAAATGTTACAAACATTAATGCTATTAAATGTCTCCAGCCATATTCTTTAACCCAATTATAAAATTTAGATGTTTCCATAAATTCTTTCCAATCGTTTTGTATATCTAAATGAAATAGCTGAAATTATAAGTACGAGTGCAAAAATAATTATTGTAACACTTGATGCAAGCCCAAAAAGATTTCCTCTACCTCCAGAAATTGCCAGCTTATAAGTAAAGGATATCAAAATATCGGTCCACCCAACAGATACCTCACTTCCAATAATTGGAGGACCTCCTCCCGAAAGAAGGAATATTAAAGTAAAGTTATTGAAATTGAATGCAAATGAACCAATTAATAATGGTGATATAGAGATGGATTGCAATGCTCCTGTGGTAATTAAAAACATATAAGGAAAACCAAGCCATGTATTAACTAGAAGAACAGCTGATCTGGCACTTTCTTTAGTCTTGAGCCATTTAACAGGCTCTATATCCAATATTTCATATAAAGGACCTAGCCACGAGTTAATAACACCATAATCAGGATTTAATAATCCTTTCCATACAAGAGCTGAGACAAATGCTGGTATTGCATAAGGAAGTATAAAAACAGCTCGGTAGATTCTTTGAAATTTTAAACCATCCTTGTTTAATATCATGCTTAAAAGAAGTCCTACTGCAAATGAAAAAATGACAGATAATAAAGCAAATTGAAATGTCCATTTAGTAACAACACCTAAAGGGCCCCTAATCCTCTGACTAGAAAAAAGTTTACTGTAGTTCTCGCCTCCTACATAAACCCTCCAACCTGGTTCTATCTCTTTACCTTCACATTCAAAATTATCTTTTACAACTGGGCATAGCGTATTGGTTGCATTATTAAATAAGGCATCGTTCATCTCATCATATGTATAGAGCTGAGAAGTGGAGGTTAGTCGACCTGTGGAGGCACCAAATACAGAAATTTTATATAGTTGTGCTCTAGTGTTTTTATCAATTACTAGTGAAAGTTCTTGCAGGGTTGTTGAATTAGCTATTTGCTCTTTTCCAGAAAGTTGATAATAGCCATCTGGTGTAGAAAATTCACCATTAATGAATAGTGAAGGTTCATGGGTTGCATAGGATGTAGAAAAAATCTCATCATCTGAAACTGCTTTTCCAAATAGGATGTTTTCAGAATCTAAATTAGCGACATAGTAAAAATTTAAATCTAGATCTTGAAGAATATACATTTCGAATTCGAGTCCTTTTTGATCATCTGGTGTAAAAACTCTATCCTCCAAAACGCCAATTGCCTGAGTCTTGGTAAGGATATGTCCTGTAGACCAATTGGTAAATGAAACGTATGTATTGTAAACAGCAGGAAATACTACAAAAGATAACATAAAGATCATACCAGGCAGTATCCATTTCATAGGTTGGAATCTATCAGTAAAGTAAACAATATTTACCAAAATGCCAATAACTAAAATTAACGATAAAAAGAACCAAGATTCAAATGTTAAAGCAAGAGGCACAGCATAAACAATTAATGCATTGAATATTGCTAATAAGGTATACCTAAAAATTTTTGAGAGAGTCATACTTAAATATATCATTAAAAAAATTGGGGCTCAACAGAGCCCCAATTTAATATTGATTAATTAAAAATTAACCGCCAGCAATTGCATTACGAATTTGTTCTGCTGCTAATTTCATAGCATCAGATGCATTGCTAACTGTTACGCCTGTTTCTTCATTTGTACCATAATTTTGGTCTCTAATAATTAACAAAGCGTCACCGAATGGTCCCCATACACTTCCCATTTCTGGAATGTTAGGCATAGGAATACCATTTGCAGCACTAGCCGCAAATACAGCAGCTACAGGATCCGCAGCTTCTACTACAGCAAATAAAGATTTTGTAGCAGGTAGTCTTGGATCAGATTCATACATTGCTTGTTGAACTTCAACAGTTGCAAAAAAGTCAAGAATAAAGCTTTGAGCTAAAACTTGCTTATCACTAAATGATGAAACCATTGCACCTCTTACACCAACAAATGGAGTAGCTGCATTTCCATCAAACTGAGGTATTAATCCAACACCGTAGTTAACTGCGCTAGCATCGCCTCTTGCCCATGGACCAGTCATCCAGAATAATGAACGACCTTCTTGGAATGCAGTCATAGAGCCACCATAGTCTGTGGATGCAACTGTTCCATTTTTTACAAGTCCATCTAGGTATTCAGCAGAAGCCAAAGCTCCAGCGTTATCTAAACCAACGTCTGATGCATCGAATCCACCTTCAGAAGCAAAAACATAACCTCCAGCTGATGCGACAAATGGATGATTGTGGTAAGCGTCTCCGCCTCCTCCACCACCTGGTGCTCCAACACAAAGTTCAGTCCCTGCAGCATCACAAGCAGCTTTTGCGTCTTCCCATGTTGTTGGGACTGAATCGACTAAGTCTGCATTGTAATACATAGCAATAGCTTCTGTTGCATAAGGAAATCCGTAGACTTCTCCACCATAACTAAACGCTGTAACGCCGACATCAAATAAATCAGATGCTACAGAACCTAAATCTAGTGGTGAAACTACACCGTTTGCTGCTAATTCTCCAACCCAGTCATGTGCTCCTAAGAAAACATCTGGACCTTCACCTGCCGGACCAGCAGTTTGAACGTCTGTTCTTATTGCACCGAAATCATAAACAACTAGCATTTGCAACTTTTTCCTCAGCCCACACAACGATTACTTCTGGTGGTGGTGCTGTGGTTGCAGGAGCAGCTAATGTTTCTTTAGGTGCTTCAGTGGTATCTGGTGCTTCTGCTGCATCATCTGCAGTATCTCCACCACAAGCCACGGCCACTAAAGAAAACATCAATAAAAATACGATAAATCGTAATTTATTAGTTTTCATATACTCCCTTTCGTATATACGTATATTCACTCTTTACGAATGTCAATGACAACTTTATTGTCTAATCAGAAATTTTTCTAGCTAAATAAAAAAAATATTGCACAAATGCACATAGTATCGATGTAGTCTATGGAGATTGTGAAGCAAATCTTGAAGACGGTTCTGTCAAAATAACAAAAAATGCAGGAGAGATAGGCATAATTCTTCACGAAAAATAAAATTTTGTGCATTTGTGCAATATTTTTTTTATTTAGCTAGAAAAATTTCTGATTAGACAATAAAGTTGTCATTGACATTCGTAAAGAGT
>LUMN01002179.1_pt1 | contig 10036 bp, 13 predicted proteins | sample 729991 | NCBI WGS metagenome assembly LUMN01 (sample SAMN03860262, study PRJNA289734) | marine metagenome | biome: seawater column; feature: ocean; material: water; isolation source: Red Sea water column Station 22 - depth 25m | place: Saudi Arabia: Red Sea | collected 2011-10-15 | depth 25 m
ATCCTGGTTTGTGATCATGATGATCGTGACTTGCTGAATCTGCGTAACTCATTTTTCTCCTATTCTATTATATTCTCTTTAGTAGTTATTTGGTTTGCTAAAGCTAACTTATTTTTTTGTTCAATTATCCAGTTATTGAAATCTTTTTCATTAAGTGCCTCTATGACAATGGGCATGTACCCATGACCTGTTCCACATAATTCGGAACATTGACCTCTATATATTCCTGGCTCATCTATATTGAACCATGTTTCATTAAGTCTTCCAGGAACCGCGTCTTTTTTTACACCTAATGAAGGCATAGCAAAACTATGAAGCACATCACCAGCAGTAACTAATACGTGAATATTTTTATTTGCTGGTAAAACTAGGTGGTTATCTACTGTTAATAATCTTATATCACCTGGTTCTAATTCTTCATCAGGTGTCATGTAACTCTCAAAAGAAATGTCATCATGTTCTGGGTATTGATACTCCCAGTACCACTGATGGCCTATGACTTTAATTGTCATATCTGTTTCAGGTATTACATCTTGCTGATATACTAACTTAAAAGATGGGATAGCCATAAAAATTAATATTATTACTGGAATCCCAGTCCAGAGTATTTCTATAAATGTGTTATGAGTAGTTTTAGAAGCAACTGGATTTACTTTTCTTCTAAATCTAAATACAACGTAAAAGATTAGAAACAGAACAAATATCGTGATTGCAGTCATCATAATTAATACAAAATTATGAAGATCATAAACATTTCTCATAACGTCACTTGCAGGTGTTTGAAAACCTAACTGCCAATCAGAAATACCATTTGCTGAAGAAGCAAAAGTCATAAATGTAGCGGTAATAAAGGATAAAATGCGCATCTTAATTAGTTATTGTATACACTAATAAATAAATTATTCAGTAAATTAACCAGTGATTTAGAGGCAAAATTCTAGGACAGGTTGTCGCTCATTATGATTTATTCAATAACCGATTGAATAGAAAAAATTGCAGCAGTAGTTGCAGTGTCTGATCGTAGAATTCTTTTTCCCAAAGAGACGGATATACATGAAGACAAAGAAGAGATGGTTCTTCGTTCCTTTTCAGAAAAACCACCTTCAGGTCCAATAATGACAGACCATTTTTTGTATTTTTTTGTTTCATTAATTAATGCATTGTAAATAGTTGGTAAATTTTCATTTCCTTCATCACAAAATACTAACCCTCTATCAGACGGAAAATTGTCAACTAAATCATCTAGTTTAATTGTTTTTTCTAAAGTCGGAATTGACAATCTCTCAGATTGTTCTGATGCTTCAATCATATTTAATTCAAAATTTTTAAAATTTATTTTTGATTGATTTGTATATTCTGTCAAAATTGGAATAAATCTAGAGATGCCAAGCTCGGTAGCTTTTTGAATGGTGATATTCATTCTATAAGATTTGATTGGAGCAAATATAAGCCATAAATCAGATTCTTGAGGAATATCTCTCAATTTGTTTTGTATTTGTAAAACAATGTTATCTCTATTGATAGAAATTACTTTAGAAAGCCATTCACCTGTCAAACCATCGAATAAATTTATGTTATCTTCTTTTTTGATTCTAAGAACATTTTTCAAAAAGTGGTGCTGCTTATTTTTTATATAAATTAAAATATTGGCTGATAATTTTTTTGATACAAATAATCGTGTTTTAGACATTTTCATTACAATAGTTTAGAATTATAACATTATATTCATATATGTGGGATAACTTAGTTGTAAAAAAAATATTTGATTACTGCGAGTTAATCAGACTTAACAAACCTATTGGCTTCCTTCTATTAATGTGGCCTTGCTGGTTTGGTTTAGCGTTACTAAAAACAGAAACTTCTAAACTATTATTTTGGTATATACTTTTTTTAATTGGTTCTTTTTTAATGAGAAGTGCGGGCTGTATAATTAATGACATTATTGATATTGATTTTGATCAAAAAGTTACACGTACTAAATTTAGACCTTTAGCATCAAAAAAGATTTCTATTACTGAAGCGATATTATTATTAATAATATTATTGGTAATTAGTTTTTTCATTCTTCTCGAGTTTAATTTTAAATCAATTGTATTAGGTTTGTTAAGTGTGCCATTTGTTATTTTATATCCTTTTATGAAAAGAATAACTTTCTTCCCACAATTATTCCTTGGAATTATTTTTAGTTGGGGTGTGCTAATAGTTTCAATGCAATTTAATACACGAATTACATTTGATTTTCTTTTATTGTATTTTGTATGTATTTTTTGGACGTTAGCATATGATACGATTTATGCCTACCAAGATAGGTCAGATGATGTTTTAAATAAAATCAAATCTACTGCAGTTTATTTTGATAAAAATGGTAAAAGATTTGTTCAAACATGCTATCTTATTATCTTAATTATATTGTCTTATTTCGTATGGAATTCCTCAAATTTTTTACTTAGTTCAATTATTATAGCCACTATCGCAATTTGTACGTATATAGCAATTCAGAAATGGGATATAACATCGCCGTTAAGTTCAAATTATTATTTCAGACAAAATAATATTTTTGCAATTATGTTATTTTTACTTTTACATACTTTTTAATGTTGATGAAGTTTTAATCAAAGGTAATAAAGAAATGTTATTTTTAATTCCAATTGCAATTATTGTAGTTACCCTTTGTAAAGGATTGGCGACATATACTCACTCTTATCAAATGAGTAAAGTTGCACATTCTATTATTGCAAAACTTCAAACTCAGATGTTTGAAAAACTCATGTATTTGAATATGAAATTTTATAATGATTCTAAGTCAGGTAATTTAATTTCAAGACTCATCAATGATACTTACTACTTAAGACTTGCAATAGTTAAATCTGTAACAGGAATTATAAAAGATGTTTTAGTTATTATTTTTTTACTAGGTAATATGTTTTACCAAAGTTGGACCCTAACTCTTTTTGCTTTTTTTGCATTCCCTTTAGCAATCTGGCCCATAAGAAAAATTGGAAAGAGTATAAGAAAAATTACTTACACTATCCAAAACGAAATTGCAGTTTTTTCTAATGTATTAGCTGAGAGCATTAAAGGTATTAGACAAGTAAAAGCATACTCAAGAGAAAACTATGAAAAACAAAGAGCTTTTGAAACAATTAGTTTCATTCAAAAATATTTTACAAAATCTGCTTTTATTAGCAATCGCTTAAGTCCTTTAATGGAATTTATTGGAAGTTTAGCTGTAGCACTCTCAATTTATGCTGGGGGTGTTTTTGTCTTAAACGAAAGTATGACAACAGGCCAATTTATGAGTTTTTTAGTAAGTCTTCTTCTGGCTTATCAACCAGTAAAGGCACTTGGAAATCTAAATATTAGTGTCCAGGAAGGCCTAGCTGGAGCTGAGAGAATATTTAAACTTTTAGATACAAGCGAAAAAAATATGGAAAATATTTCTCCAAAAAAAACAATAGATCTAGATGGAGACATTGTTTTTAAAGATGTTTCATTTGCATATAACGATAATACAGTGCTCGATAAAATAAGTTTAAGAATACCAAAAGGAAAAAAAGTTGCATTAGTTGGCTTATCTGGATCTGGTAAATCAACAATAGCAAATATAATTTTGCGATTATATGATAATTATTCAGGTTCTATATTAATTAATTCTAAAGATATAAAAGAATTAGATCTGACAGATGTAAGAAATAGTGTTTCAATAGTAACACAAGAAACAATTTTGTTTAATGAGAGTATATTTAATAATATTAAATATGGAAATCTTGAAGCAAGTGATAAAGAGATTAGCTTAGTTGGACAACGACAAAGAATTGCTATTGCCCGAGCTCTAATAAAAGATGCGCCACTTTTAATTATGGATGAAGCTACATCTTCTTTAGATAACATAACTGAAAATAAAATTCATGAAACAATAAATAGTCTGATGAATAATAAAACCAAATTAATAATTGCACATAGATTAAGCACAATAGAAGATGCAGACATTATCTACGTTTTAGATAAAGGCAAAATTGAAAGTCAGGGAAAGCATGAAGAGTTAATTTCAAAATCAACAATTTATAAAAAATTACAACTAAGAGAACAGTTGGAAAATGAGTTTTAAAAAAAAAATTTTTAAATTTTCTATATCTCAAAAAATTTTGGCATTTATAGGTTACCTATATATCTTGTTCGTATGTTACACCTCTAAAATACAGATTATAAACTCTGAGTTACCAGAAAAATTGTGGAGAGAGAATAAACCTTTTATTTTAGCATTTTGGCATGGTCAATTGATGATGATAGGACATGTATGGAAAAGTAAAGCTGTGTTAAATATGTTAGCATCTAGCCATAGTGATGGTCGATTTGGTGCATATATTGCAGGTCATTTTAATTTAAAAAATGTTTCTATAATGTCAAAAAATAAATCACCTTCATTAAGGAAAGTATTTAAAATTTTAAAAGATAGAAATTATATTGGTATTACTCCTGATGGACCAAGAGGACCAAATAAGAAAGTCTCAGAAGGAATTATAAAAATTGCAATTCATTCTCAAGTCCCTATTATACCACTTGGTTTTGCTTCAAATAAAAATCTTAAACTTAAATCTTGGGACTCATTTTTAATAACATATCCATTTTCAAAATGTAGATTTGTCTGGGGTGAACCAATTACTATTCCTTCTTCTACTAAAGATGATGATTTAGACAAATATAAGAATTTCTTGGAAGAAAAAATTAATGATTGCATGGAATCAGCAGAAAAAAATCTAAATGCTTAGAATATATCAAATACTCAGTACTCTTCTCATACCAGTAATTATTTTTAATATATTTATTAGGATTTATAGAAAAAAAGAGGACAGACTAAGATTTATTGAAAGGTTTGGTAAACCAACGGTAAAAAAAAATAATGAGAAAAAAATTTTATGGATACATGCAGCAAGTATTGGCGAGTTTAAATCTTCAGATTTAATTATAGAACGATATCATAAAGTATTTGATATTTTAGTTACTACAACAACAAAATCTTCAGCGGAATATATTAAGGAGTTTTATAAAAATAAAATTATCCATCAGTACATCCCATTTGATGTTTCTCTATGGTGTTCAAGATTTTTAAACTTTTGGAAACCAAATCTGATTCTATGGATAGAGTCAGATATTTGGCCAAATATGCTTAATAAAATTAGAATTAAAAATATCAATTGTTTATATTTAAATGCAAGGATTTCTCCAACTTCTTTTAAAAAATGGAAAAGTACAAAAAATTTCTACAGAAATTCATTAAAGAGTTTTAATAAAATTTTTGCCCAAAGCAAAAATGACAAAAAAAGAATTCAAGAATTAACAAATTTACAAATCGACTATATTGGAAAAAGAATTAAATAAAGAAGGATTTAATATTTCTATAGAATCTAAAAAAGAAATTGAGGAAAATAATATCGTAGTAATTGATAGTTTTGGAAAATTAGATCAATATTTTAAAATTAGTGATTTAGTTATTTTAGGTGGTTCTTTTTTAAAAAATATTGGTGGACATAATCCTATAGAGCCTGCAAGTTATGGATGTGCTATTATTAGCGGTAATTATGTTGATAATTGGACTAATATTTATGAAGATATGGTAAAAGCAAATTCATGTATAATGGTAAATAAGTTTGAAGATATTGATGTAAAGATGAAAGAATTACTAAATAATAATTTTGAAGTAAAAAAAATTCAAGCAAATGCAATTGAGTTTTCTAATAGATCTTTCTTTGAAAAAGAAAAGCTTTTCAAAGACATCGAAAAGTACATTAATTAAAATGCTTAAAGCTCCTAAATTTTGGTATAAAAAAAATGACACATACTTATCGAATTCTTTATATCCACTCTCATTACTATTTAGATTTGGAACAAAAATAAGAAATTTTGTTAGCAGAAAAACATCTTCTGGAATTCCTGTAATTTGTATTGGGAATATAGTGGTGGGAGGAGCTGGTAAAACACCAGTTGCTTTAAAAATTGGAAATTTATTAAAACTTAATGGATATAATCCTCACTTTGTTTCAAGAGGTTATGGTGGTGTTGAAACATCTAATGTCCTTGTTAAAGAATGGCACTCAGCAAAAAGTGTTGGAGATGAATCCTTGTTGCTAGCTGAAGTTGCTCCAACTTGGATTGGTCAGGATAGAAATAAATCCTTTATTTTAGCTAAAGAAAAAGGTGCTGACTGTATAATTATGGATGATGGCTTTCAAAATCCAACTCTTCAGAAAGATTTTTCAATTATAGTAATTAATGGTGAACAAGGATTTGGAAATAAACGAGTGATTCCATCTGGCCCTCTTAGAGAAAGCATATCAAGAGGTATTTCTCTAAGTTTCAAATTAGTACAGATAACAAAATTTATAAAAATCAAAAAGTAACAGCTTTTGCTGGCATTGCTTATCCTGAAAAATTTTATAATTCACTAAGTGAACAAGGCGCTATTTTAGAAAAAAAAATTAGCTATCCAGATCATCATATATTTGATGAAAATGACATGTTAAATCTTGCAGAAAATGCTAATCTTACAAAATCTGTATTGGTTACTACAAAAAAAGATTTTGTAAGAATACCAAAATCATATCGTTCTTTAGTCAGCACACTTAATGGTGAAATCAAATTTGAAGATGAAAATTTGCTAAAAGAGATTTTAAGTAATGTACTAGAAAATAAAATTAATGATTTAGCAATATGAAACAGATAATTTACTTTTTACAGTATATTGGATTTATTTTTATTTATTTTTTATATAAGATTTTACCACTCAATCTATCTTTGAAAGTCTCATCATTTTTATTTAGAACTTTTGGCAAATTTTCACGAGCCAACAAAACAGCTATAAATAACTGTAAGTATGTTTTCCCAAATCTTAAAGATGAAGAAATACAGAATATTATTAAAAAAAGTTGGAATAATCTTGGAATTACAATTTGTGAACTTCTAAGAATAAATGATATTTTTATTAAAAATAAAATAAAATATATCAATCTTGAAAATATAGAAGATTTTATTAAAAACAAAAAACAAGCAATTTTTATTAGTATTCATCAATCTAATTGGGAAGTATTAGTTCCAGGTTTAGATAGAATTGGAATTAATATTGGTGGCATTTATAGGCATATAAACAATAATTTTATTGATAAACTAATACTTAATATTAGACAAAATTCTCTTGTTTCTAAAAATAGCTTTTACACTCCCAAGGGTAAAAAAAGTGCCAAAGATGTTGTTGATGCAATTAATAATTCTTTTTAATAAAAAAGTTAAAACACAAACAGGTTTTTTAAAAATAGCTAGAAAATATAACTTACCAATAATTCCAATACAAAATAAAAGAGTTAATAATGGAAATATTGAGCTAACATTTTTAGAGCCACTTTATCATAATAATTTAGAAATTAATGATACTCAGATGATGGAAGAAATTCATAATAAGATTGAACAGTGGATTAAAGCAGAACCCAGTCAATGGTTCTGGCAGCATAAAAGATTTAGTTAATTTTTGTTACTTTTATATCAATTATACCATCAATAAGTTTAACTGATAATTGATCATCAGTTGTAATTTTTTTACTTGTCTTAATAATTTTCTTTTTATCCATCAAAATTGAGTATCCTTTTTTAAGATTTGAAGAAATAGAATTTGAATTGAGCAATCTTATATTAGACTTATATTTTTCAAGCTTATCTTTGTAATTATTGGCTATATTCAAATTAAGATTTTTTGAAAGATTGTTAATCTTTGTTTGTTTTAAGTTTATTGATGAATCTGGTGAAACAATAGATTTTCCCAGGTTAAGAAGATTCAATTTTGATATACTAAATTTATTTTCAATTGATAATGTTAAATTTTTAAAATCGTCTAAAAGCTTCTCCTTATAATTATTAACTATCAAGCTTGGAGATTTAAGAAATTTATTTAAATATTCATAGGCAGTTGGTGTAGAAGCTCTCAAATCTGATACTAAATCAATAATTGTTGTATCTGTTTCATGACCTATTGCTGAAATAATTGGTATCTTTGATTCAAAAACACTTGTTGCAAGATTTTCATCATTAAATGCCATTAAATCTTCTGTACTTCCTCCACCTCTAGCAACAATAAGAATATCTGGTTTACTAGATTTAAGTTTATTGAAACCTTCGATAGCATTTATAATGCTATCTGCTGCGTCAACACCCTGAACAGAAACAGGCCATATATCTAAAGGCATTGGAAAACGATCATTCACTCTATTAATTATGTCGTGTACTACAGAGCCAGTGGGAGAGGTAATTATACCTAATCTCTCAGGCAAAAAAGGTAATGGAATTTTTTTATCTTCATCAAAATAACCTTTTTTTTGAAGTCTTTTTTTTCTTTCTTCAATAAGTTTTAAAAGTGCTCCTTCTCCTGCAATTTCAATTTTATCAATATCTATTTGGTAAGTAGTTTTATAGCGAGACCAAGTGGTAATTCTCCCTGTTGCTATTATTTCTAGTCCTATTTCTGGATTTATATCTAAATATTTTTTTTTCTGATCCCAGATAACTCCACTTAAAATAGAATCCTCGTCTTTAAGTGTTAAATAGATTTGACCTCTTGTTGCAGTTTTAACTTCAGAAATTTCTCCTTTAATTCTTACATAATTAAAATTGGACTCAATTACTTCTTTAAATGCTTGATTAAATTCTGAAACTTCAAATTCTGGTATATTAATTTTATCTATCACTTTTATTTTTAAAAAATTTTTTTAATAAATTACTACATTCTTTTTCCATAATGCCACCATAAATATTTGGCATAAATATATTTTCTCTTTGAAAAGCAACTCGGAGTTTTTCAATTCCTCCATTTTTTTCATCATACGCCCCAAAATATAGATCTTTAATATGTACTTCACTTATTGCGCTAGCGCACATTGTGCATGGTTCCAAGGTAACAAATAATGTCATATTTTCTAAATATTTAAGTTTTAGTCTTTCACAAGTTTCTTGAATAAGATTTAATTCACAATGTTTGATAGCATTTTTATTTTTATTTACTGTGTTGTAGCTTCTGGCTACAATCTTGTTCGTTGTATTATCAACAATTATTCCTCCAACTGGAACCTCATTTAAATTATAAGCTTTGTCTGCTTCAATAATTGCTTCTTTCATAAAAAAATCAACGTTCATTCTGGAACACACTTATGTTGTACATTATAGTTGAATTATAATGAAAAAACCAATTATTGGAATAACTCTTGATAGTGAAAAAAAGAAAACATACTCAAAATTTCCATGGTATGCATTGAGGGAAAATTATTTAACTTCCTTAACAAAATTTAATGCTATTCCATTTCCTTTGTTACATGAAAAAAAATATATTGATGATTTTTGTCATTTAATTGATGGTTTAATTATTACTGGAGGAGATTTTGATATTAATCCCAAATTATATAAAACAAGTAATACTCAATCTAAAAATATTAAAAATAAGAGAACAAATTTTGAATTAAATATTTTCAATAAATTTTTTAAATACAACAAACCTATATTAGGAATTTGTGGTGGTGCACAACTTATCAATGTTGCATGTGGTGGAACATTAATACAAGATTTAAAAAGAGACCCGATAAACCATGAACAAGTAAATCCAAGAAATCAAACTAGTCATAGTGTTAATATTTCGAAAAATACTCAACTACATAAAATATGTGGGGCTCAAAAAATAAATGTTAATAGTGCACATCATCAATCAATAAAAAAAGTAGGTAAGGACTTAAATGTTTCGTGTGCAGCAAATGATGGTGTTATTGAAGGTATAGAGCATAAAAAACACAAATGGTGTATTGGCTTACAATGGCATCCTGAATTTTTAATTACAAAATATGATATAAAAATAATTAAAAATTTTATTAGTGAAACGTAGTGAATATTAGAATTTCAAAATATCTATCAAGTGCTGGAATTTGTTCACGAAGAGATGCAGAAAAATTAATTGTAGAAAAAAAAATTAAAATTAATAATCAAGTATGCCTTCATCCAAGTCATAAAG
>LUMN01000265.1_pt3 | contig 10004 bp, 9 predicted proteins | sample 729991 | NCBI WGS metagenome assembly LUMN01 (sample SAMN03860262, study PRJNA289734) | marine metagenome | biome: seawater column; feature: ocean; material: water; isolation source: Red Sea water column Station 22 - depth 25m | place: Saudi Arabia: Red Sea | collected 2011-10-15 | depth 25 m
AAATGTATGGAAAACATCTTCCCATCGATTAACTTGGTTACCACCAATATTCCAGCCATAATACTGACCATTACCATTTTTAGTAATTTTTTTAGCAGCATCTCTGATTTCAGAATATGTCATACGACCAGCTTGAGGATCATAACCAGCCTCACTCATATATTTTTCACTATATAGAAGACAGGTTCCCGTTCTCTTATTTGCTGTTAAACATGTTCCATAAGTCTTTCCATTGAATTGGTTGACACCAGGTAGATAAACACCACTAGGAAATGCAGCTAACCATTCATCGATGTTTTCAATGTAGTCATCCCATGGTTGAACCCAACCTTCAGCTACTGCAACACCTGGATCCATTCCTAAAGGTAATTGGAATACATCATGAACAGTTCCATTTCTTATAGCGATTGGAACAATTTTGTTTATTTCTTTCCATGGCAATCCATCATATTCAATAGTTATGCCTCTTGAAGCTGCATATTCTGGAAATAATTTTTTCCAAAAGACACCTTTCATATCACCACTATCAATCCATCGCATATTACCACCTGTTGTTGGTAATGGTTTTAGTGGATCAGGAATATTATATTCTCCAGCAAATAGTTTTGAAGGTATAGATCCTGCTGACATCATTGCACCTGCAGCAAGAGCTCCTTTCATAACTGTACGTCTAGAGATTTTTAATTCTTTTTTCTTTTTCATTAATTCCTCCCTATTTGCTTTTTATCTTACGTGAAATAAGCAAAATAACAATTGAAAATAAATTTAAAATTGTGTTAATATTTATTAGTTTATATGAAATATTTACACACAATGGTGAGGGTTGAGAACATTGATGCTTCTCTAGATTTTTACTGTAACAAACTTGGATTAAAAGAAGTGCGACGAGTTGACAATGAAAAAGGTCGTTTCACCTTAATATTTTTAGCAGCTGAAAATAGTGATGAAAGAACGGGTCTTCTTGAATTAACATACAATTGGGATCCAGAAAAATATTCCGGTGGAAGAAACTTTGGTCATCTAGCTTACAGTGTTAACAATATTTATGAAGTGTGTGAGAAATTAATGAACAACGGCGTCACAATTAATAGACCACCTCGCGATGGACATATGGCTTTTGTTCGCTCTCCCGATGGAATTTCCATTGAGATCTTACAGGAAGGGGAATCTTTACCTGAACAAGAACCATGGAAGTCTATGGAAAATTCTGGTTCTTGGTAGTTTAATTATTTAATTTAACTTTATAATATTTATTTTGATTAGTAGCCAAAGCTATTACAGCTGGCAAAACTTTTTTATAAAAATCATAAAGACTCGTAAACGGTTGTGGTAATTCTTTATCAATTTCTTTTCGTAATTTTTTTAAATTATATGAAGGTACCATAGGGAACATATGATGCTCTAAATGATATTCCATATGCCAATAAAGAAAACTTAATACTGGATTAATTCTAACAGAGTAAAATCTAGAGTTCCAAAGAATTTTTTTCTTTTCTTCTTTTGGTGCAGTTATATCAATAACTGGAGTGAATTTTCCAAAAGCATGTTTTAAAACTTCAAATTTAATTAATTTATGTGGGTATAATAAATCTGTTAGAGGTATAAAATTCAAAAAGAATGCAAATAATTCTATCGGTCTTGATACTTGTATTTCGTGATCATAATCATCTTCTGTTTGTAATGTTTTTGAATGATGAAAAGTATGACTCCAACGCCATCTAAAACCTTCAAAGTCACACATGAAAGAACTGATGTGATAAAAAAATTCATTTATCCAACGAGTCTTGAATGCAGTTCGATGAACAGTTTCATGCCAGTTTGCTACACTGAACGCGTAAATTGTACCATAAATAAAAAAGAATAGATATGTCCACCACGTACCTAAAGTAATGTATGCTAAATATCCTGAAATAAATAAAGATAAAAAATAAAAGAAGAAATGGATTAGTCCAGGTAGATCTCTTCTTTTACTTAAGGCTTTTAATTTTTTTCTGTCGACTTCTGGTCTGTACCAATCATCGAGATTAACTTCCATGCTTGATAATTAAATTAATTATCCCAACGCTCTAACCATGACCCATCAACTGTGGAGTCAAATTGGTCTTTTTTTGAAGTCCCTCTAAATTTAGTGTGTTCTTCTTCATAACCTTTAAACCAAGAATCCCAATCAGCTGTATAGCTTGGGTCTTCTGATTTTCTCATTATGATTGGATCAACCAAACCAGTATGAAAACCAGCTTCATCTTTTGGATTTTGAAATCTTAGGTCAACACTCCATCTTACATCCTCAGATAAATTTTCAAGTGATCGATGAGGAACTAATTGATGTAAAAATAAAACTGAACCAGCCTTCATTTCACAAGTAACGACTTTCTCCTCTGGAATATCTTTGTCTTCAATAAATAAATACCAAGAATCTTTTACTGAACCATCTTTCTTTTCTAATTTATGATTCAAAACTCTTTCAGGTCTATGTCCCCCAGGAACAACTTGCATGCATCCATTATTTTTATTTACATCTAGAAATGGAATCCACGCAGCAGGCTGAGTGGTTTTTTCTGCTCCATCTTTTAAATAAGCAGAATCTTGGTGCCATGGAACTGTCATCCTAGCTGTCTGAGGTGTTTTAGATCTAATGTTCCAAACTGGATGACCAGAAATATCTTTGCCCACCCAATTTTCAACCATATCTAAAAGTTTTTTTGATCCCCATAAGTTAGCGAGAGCTGGTTTTAATTCGCCTCTATGATGAATTAAAACTGAAGAACCTTTAAAATCTCTTTCGAGAGCAGCTAGTCTTTTAAAAACATCTTTATCATCATGTTTGTTTGTAATTTTTCCAGCTTGAAAAGCTTTTTCTGCAAAATCATCAACAATTTCTTCAAATTCATTTAATATTGGATTTAACTCATCCATACTAAAAACATTTTCAACGATCGTATAACCTTCTTCGTTATATTGTTTTATTTGCGCATCACTAATCATAATTCCTCCCAAAATTATCCATTCACTAATAAATCAGTTAGATGATCTATTGTTGTGTCTTTTTTATCCAAATCAGCAATTTTTTCACCTCTTGCCATTACACATAAATGATCAGCAATTGGATACACATGACTCAAGTTGTGAGTAATAAATATTGATGTCACGCCTTGGCTTTTTAGTCCTTCTACAAACCTTAGTACTTTATTTGTTTCTTTTACTGATAAGTGGTTTGTTGGTTCGTCTAATATTAAAACTTTTGATTTAAAATACATTGCTCTTGCAATCACAACACCTTGTCTTTCTCCTCCAGACAATTGGTTAACTGGTGTATCTGGAGATCGAAGATGCAGTTCAACATCTGTTAATGCTTTCATCGCATCGTCCTGCATGGTTTTAGTTTTCATTAAACCAAAATTACCAACATTATATTGAGTTTGTTCACGTCCAATAAAAATATTTCTTGCAATAGACATTTCAGGGATCAAAGCTGAATACTGATAAATTGTTTCAATACCTAAATTCATTGCTTCTTTTGTAGATTTAAATTTAACCTTATTACCTTCAAAATATATATGACCTGAATCAGGTTGATGTGCTCCAGATAAAATTTTAATTAATGTTGATTTACCAGCACCATTGTCTCCAATAAGACCAACAACAGAGTCTTTTTTTATCTTTAAGCTTAAATCTTTTAAAGCATGAACTCCTGAATAGTATTTGTTTAGACCCTCACAAACTATTATATCTTCCATCTTTAATCCTTTGCCTTGTTTTGACCAATTCGTGTCGCTCTTCTACTTATATAAGTATTAAACACTACGGCTATGATAATTAAAGAGCCTAAACCTGCTCTAAACCATTCCGCATCTATTCTAGCCATAATGATTCCACTTTCTAAAAATCTTATTAGTATTGCACCGATAACGGCACCAAAAACTGTTCCGATACCTCCAAATAAACTGACACCACCAATAACTGCTGCAGCAATTGACTCTAGTTCTAATAAGTATCCTTGAGATGGTAATGGTGCTTCCAATCTAAATGTTTGAATCATTCCAGCAAAGCCAGCTAAGAAACCACATAAGATGAAACAAAACATTTTAACGTTTCCAGTCTTTATTCCCATTGAAGATGCTGCGTTTTGATCTCCGCCAGTTGCATAGATCCAGTTACCAACATTACTTCTGTGAAGCATAACACCTAAAACTACGGCAACTAAAAGAGCCCAGTACAAGGAAGCTCTAAATAACTCAAATTGATAAACGAATAACTCATTTGGTAAAATATGAGGAAATGGTGGTGGAAATCCTGCAGTAGCTACAGTTGTAAGACTTCTAGCAATATAGAGCATTCCAAGAGTTGCGATGAAAGAAGGAATTCCAAATCTTAAGGTAATAAATCCATTAACAAAACCAACAATAATACCAATCATTAATCCTAGAAAAATAGCGAACCAAGGTGGTATCCCTTGATGCACCATTTGTACAATAGTCATCGGGACTAATGCAAAAACAGAGCCTACAGATAAATCAAATTCACCTGAGATCATTAATATTGCAATCCCAATAGCAACAATAATATATTCGGGTGTAATACCCATAACTATTCTTATATTTCTTGCATCTAAAAATCTTTCATTAGCAATATAAAATCCAATCATTATTGCTAGAAACATTAAGAAGGTTGCTACTTCTGGTCTTACTAATAAACTTCTAAGACTAAAATTTTTACTCATATTTTTTTATTTTAAAAAAAACCAGGCTCTATTTAAAGAGCCTGGTTAAGATATTTATCTAACTGACATTCCTTTGAATGATCTGATTGTTTCAACATCATCAGGACCAATCATAGCTTTACCAGTGTTGATATCTAGTGCACTTAAACCATACTTGTTCATTAAGTATAATTGGTGAACTGACATGTAACCTTGGTAGTATGGCTGTTGGTCAACTGTTAGTTGAACATAACCTTTGTCCATTTCTTCGAAAACTACGTCAACTAAGTCAAAACCAGCAAGAAGTATTTCACCAGGTCCGTAACCTAAGTTTCTTACTGCTGCAGCTGCACCAGCTTCCCAGAAACCTACATCAAGATATGCAGTTGTATTTGGGTTAGCTTGAACATAAGCTGCCACTCTGTTTCCAACAGTTGAAAGATCTAGACCTGACTCGATTTTCTCATAAGTTACTTTTCTATCAGGGTTAGCTGCTTTGTAATCTTCCATGAAACGTGCAATACCGTTTCCTCTAGTGTATGCCCATGATTGGTTCATGTCTGCAACACCGATTAGAACGTGAATATCTCCATCAGGAAACATTTCAGAAAGATTAGCTGTTAATTCATAACCAGCTGCTTCTAAGTCTTGTCCAACATATGCTAGTCTGTTACTACCAGCAGCACCTTCTGGATCATCAGTATTAGCTGTAATTACTGGAATACCAGCAGCTAATGCTTCATCAACTGCAGCATCAAAGATAGTTGGGTTAGTAATTGTAGTTACGATACCATCAACACCTTGAGCTATTGAAGACTCTAAGTTTTGTAATTGCTCTTGTTGGTCTCCATCACCTGAAAGAGTTAACATTTGGCAATCAGCATTAATTTGTGCACAAGCATCTTTAAAACCTTTGTGAACAGCTGCCCAGAAAGCATTGTTCGTATCACTGTGCATTACGAAGTTAAATTTGTATTCTGCCTTCGCTGAAGTAGCAAAAAGCGCTACAGAGGCAAGAATAATTGAAGCAATTTTTTTCATGCATTCCTCCTATAAATAATATTTTCCTAGCAAGAATGGGTATGTAAAACAAGGAGAAATATTGGGAATTAGACTGTAAAATTATCGCACTAATCAATAGCTAAGCAAAATTTATATTTTTTTTAGGATTTGCCTTATGAAATCGTCATGCATGGGTTCAGGCTTTACACACGAAGAACGGAGTTCTACTTCCACTTTATAAATTGAAGAAATCATAGCACACTCGATTACATCTAAAACGTGAAGAGCAAGTTCTCCATTACACCTATGCATTCTATTATTTTCGATAGCGTCAATCATTTCAGCTAACCCAATACCCCTGTAGTTTGCTTGTTCAGGCGCCTCATTACTTCTTCCACTATGGTTAACAATATTTGTTTTTCCAAGGGGTTTATCTTCGACGCTAATATCTCTCCATTCAGAACCAAACTCACCAGATATGGAAACTGGACCACCAAACATATTTGGATCAGGAACTACTATTGAACCTTTCGTTCCATAAAGCTCCATATGATTACGTTTATGATTTAAAACATCAAATGAAATGAAACCTTGAATGATAGCTTTATTTTGAAACTCAATATTAAACATATAAGAAGTTGGGATATCAACATTAAAGGTTTCTCCTTTTTTTGGACCAGCTTTGTATTCTCTTTTATCAGAAAATTTAGCTCCTCTTCCTCTTATATTTTTTACAGGACCTAGAAGATTAACAAGGGTGGTGAAAAAATATGGACCCATGTCTATTACAGGTCCTCCTCCTTCTTGAAACCAAGACTCAGGACTAGGATGAAAATCTTGAACGCCAGGAAAAGCAAATATAAAATTACCAGTTAGAACTTGTCCAATATCATTGTTGTCAATTAAATTTCTTGTAAGTTGCCCTCCACCACCTAAAAAAGTATCGGGTGCATTCCCAATGTAGAGACTATTTTTTTTTGCTAAATTTAATAATTCTTTTGCTTCATCAAACTTAACACTCATTGGTTTTTCACAATAAACATGTTTATTTGCCTCAAGAGCTCTTTTAGATATTTCATAGTGCGCTTGGGGAATTGTGAGATTAAGAATGATGTCTACGTTCTTGTCATTAAGTATTTCATCAACTGATAAAGGAATAATATTATATTGATCAGCTGTTTTTTTAGCAGCATCTAAATTAATATCAGCACAAGCAACAAAATTTATATTATTAAAATATTCCTGAGCCCGGAAGTAGGTCTCTGCAATATTACCACAACCAATCAGTCCGATATTTTTCATAAGTTGTTTCTATAAATCAATTGTAAAAAATGGAATAGTAAAAAAAAAGGCCGTAAAAATTACGGCCCTTTAAAATAATTTTTAGCTTTGACTTACATAAAGTCTGCAGCGTTTTCTTTAGTAACTAATACAGTTCCAGTATCAATGTTATCTGGAATGCTCTCACCGTTAGCTAATTTAAGTGCATTTTCTACACCCATGTATCCCATGTTGTATGAGAATTGAGCAATAGTAGCTGACATTTCACCAGCCATTACACTTGCAGCAGCATCAGGGTTAGCATCAAATCCAACAACCACAACATCATCTAGCATATCAGCATTTTTTAATGCTTGGATAGCACCTAGACCCATATTATCGTTAGAAGCAAAGATTGCTTTTAGATTTGGGTTACCAGTGATGATATCTTCTGTTACTGACATACCTTGTGCAGTATCCCAGTTAGCTGGAAGTTCAGCAACAATGTTCATGCCACATGCTTCAAGACCTTTGTGTGATCCTTCAGCTCTGTGTTGACCAGTAGTTTGCGTGATCATTCCTTGAAGGATTGCAACATCAGAACCACTTGGAACATTATCACAAATGTATTGAGCAGCTAAAGCAGCACCATTGATATTGTTTGTACCAATGAAAGTTACACCTTCATTAATTCCATCAGTATCAATGTATACAACTGGAACACCTGAAGCCATTGCATCATCAAGAATTGGAGCAACTGCGTTAGGGTCAGTTGGTGCAATCGCAATACCGTCTACACCTTTAGCAATTTGGTCTTCAATTTGCGCTACCTGAGCCATAACATCACTCTCTTGCGGTGGTGAAAGGATAATTAGGTTTACACCTAATTCTTCAGCAGCATCTTTAGCACCAGCTTCAACTGAAGCCCAAAAAGGGTTTCCAGCACCTGGTCCTTTAGTACTTAGCATAATTGTTTTTGCATGTGAGCCTGCTAAAAGACTACCTGAAAAAAACAATACAGAAGTAGTAATTATAGAAATAAAAAATTTCATTTTTCCTCCTAAAATTTTTTTTTAACCATTAATCAAAAATGAAATTCTAATCAAGTGACTGTTTGTCAGAAAGTGATTATTTTTTGATATTATGTTCTGGTTGCAAGTTGTCTTCTTAGAACATCGATATAAACAGCCAAAATAATAATTGACCCAATAAGAACTTGTTGCCAGAAAACACTAACATTCATTAGATTTAGACCATTTCGGAGTATACCCATAATCATGACTCCAGCAAATACACCTAAAACAGTTCCTCTACCCCCAAAGAAGCTTGCTCCACCTATAATGACTGCTGCAATCGCATCTAGCTCAGATTGTAAACCAGCATTTGGATAAGCGGAATTTGTTCTTCCAGCTAAAATTAAACCTCCAATACCAGCCAAGAAACCACAAAGGGTGTAAACTACGATCAAAATTCGATCTACGTTAATACCTGCTGCCCTAGCTGCTCCTGGGTTGCCTCCAATCGCATAAATCCATTTACCTATTCTTGTATGATTTAAAAATATCCAAAAGATAAAAAATATTACAATCATTAAAATTAAACTTGTGGGTATGTACTCTCTTGCGCCTTCTCCAAAAATTACATCTAGTTTAATTTTACCATTTCCTATAACTCTAATCTGTTCAGCAAAACCTGTTATTGGAACACCTCCGGATATAAGATTACCAATACCTCTAAATATATAAAGCGTCCCTAGTGTCATTATGAATGGATGAGGCATTCGAAGTAAGGTAATGCCAATACCATTAAACATACCACACAAAAATCCAATTGCTGGAGCAACTAACATGACAACGTACCAAGGCATTCCAGCCTTCGAAGCAATAGCGAGTCCCATTAATGATAACATAATAATTGAACCGACTGATAGATCTATACCTGCAGTTACAATGACCATAAAGACACCAAGTGCTAACATAGACTGCCAAGAAACTTGTTTAAAAATATTTGTTACATTTCTCCATGATAAAAAAACATCAGGTTGCAACAAATGCAAAACAGCAATCATTATTAGGATAAGTAATAAGATTCCATATCTTTCAAAAAAAGGAATAAGTCTAACAAATAAAGATTCTTGATTCTTATCCATTAATCTTTTTTCCCCATGATCCATCCAATCACTTCGTCTCTTGAAGTGTTTTTTAATTCTGATTCAGCAAAGTTTGTTCCTTGAAAAAGTGCCATTACGCGATCACAAACAGTAAAAATATCATCCATTCGGTGACTAATTACTATTACACTAACACCTAACTTTTTAAGATTTAAAATTAAATCTAAAACTTTCCCAACTTCCTTAACAGCAAGTGCAGCTGTCGGTTCATCCATCAATACAATTTTTGCATTAAAAGCTGTAGCTCTAGCAATTGCAACTGCTTGTCTTTGTCCACCTGATAATTCTTCAACCTTTTGATCAGCACTCTTTACGTTTATTTTAAGTTTTGCAAGATGCTCTTCGGTTAACTGTTTTCTTTTTTTATGATCTAAAAAATTGAAAGGGCCAACTTTTCTTGTTGGCTCTCTTCCTAAAAAAATATTATCACCAATAGGGAGATTCCCAGCTAGTGCTAAATCTTGATAGACCATTTCTAAGCCCAAATTTTGAGAGTCTCTGGGACTATTTAAAGTTACTTTTTCTTTATCAAAAAAAAGAGATCCTTCACTTGGTTTATATAATCCTGATAAAACTTTCATTAATGTAGATTTTCCAGCACCGTTATCGCCAACGACACCAAGAACTTCGCCTTTATTTAAATGAAGATCTACATTTTGAAGAGCTGTAATAGTACCAAAAAATTTTGAAACTGATTTAGCTTCCAGTACTAAGTTATCTGACATAGTGTGTTTTTAAATAAATTTTAATTAATATCAACTGGTTTTGAACGTAAATATTTAACAGTTTCTCTTTCAGCTTTTTTGCATAATTTAGGAGGTAGCCCTTTTAAAATAAGTTTTAAATCTTGAATTACTAATTCACCCATCTCTT
>LUMN01000701.1_pt1 | contig 9982 bp, 8 predicted proteins | sample 729991 | NCBI WGS metagenome assembly LUMN01 (sample SAMN03860262, study PRJNA289734) | marine metagenome | biome: seawater column; feature: ocean; material: water; isolation source: Red Sea water column Station 22 - depth 25m | place: Saudi Arabia: Red Sea | collected 2011-10-15 | depth 25 m
GCTTCAGCCGTCAGATTTACAGTCTGATCCCGTTGACCGCTTGGGTATCTCCCCCCGGCTGGAGCTGGCAATGGGACTCGAACCCGCAACCTGCTGATTACAAATCAGCTGCTCTACCAATTGAGCTATGCCAGCATAAAGTAAACGCTGAATTTAACTTATATTTTGAGTTTTTTCAATCCTTTGAGGGGATTGAAAGAAATTTTACTTCCGGTTTCAGGCTACCTGGAGGATGGGATCGGCTCCGACCTTCGGGTCGGGAAGAGGAACTTGAACCGCATGATCGGTGCTGAATTGGTAATCCCGAAAGACATGTTCAGCAGTCAGCAACTGGTAGGTCCCGTCTTCAAGAAGGCAGGTGGTATCTTTCAAACGGTAGACATTATGGCCACAAGTCCAGATCTTGAAATTTCTGAAGTGGGTGCAGAGGCATACCTTGTCAGGAACACTGATTTTTTCCGATCCATTTTCAGCTTCCCGAAAAAATGCATCGACATAGGCACACTGTCCGTTTTTGTCGAGAACGTAACCGAAAGCTTCGCAATTGGGCCGTATTCCACTGCCGATTCCTGGAGAATTCCGCAGCATCCGCATCGGATAACCGGTCGGGGAAAGGGTGTTGACAACGACGTCCTCTTCTTCCGCTTCAAAGTATTTTTGCTTCGCATCATCGGGAAGTCCGCATTCCTGGGTCACGGTGAAACGGGTTGCAACCTGAACTGCCGATGCACCACGTTCAAAATACTCGACCGCTTCGGTTCCGGTAAAAATTCCTCCAGCAGGAATGACAGGAATCTCCATCCCGTTTTCTTTGAGAAAATCCTGAACCTCGATCACGATCTCTTTCAACTGATATTGAGCCCAATCCATTCCAAAACCAAGATGCCCGCCTGCAAGAGGTCCCTCGACAATAACGTAATCAGGTGATCCTGGATCAATTCGAATGATCCCAAATGAAGCCCCGCACTCAGGGTAATTCCATCGATTCCTGCGTCCAGCGCGGCATTCATCCGTACTTGGAGGGTTTCCTTGGGGCCGTTCATTGAGAGTTTTTCCATGCAGTTGATGAACACGGCACCGTCTCCCTGTTTTTCCTGCATGGTTTTGGTCACAAAATTTTTCTGCGCTTCCGCCAGTTCTTCCAAATTGAATTTGACCGAACTTTTGTCTGAGGATTTCAGATTATGTTTGTAATTCTTAAGCTTTTTTTGGACGAAGTTGGTTCCGAATTTGCGGTCATTGATCGTCGGTGACATCGCATCAGAAATATGTCCGATTCCGCCCAACCTGCTTGCTTCCAGAGCCAGATCGCTGGTCGAAATATCCACCCCCATTCCGCCAATCATGATCGGAACGTATTCCTTATCGCCTAACTTTAAACGAAAATCATCGACTTTTTTCTGCATCCTCTACCCGATTCAATTCTTGAATTACTTATTTGATAGAAACGTCTGGGAAAGTAAATATAGGTTGTTTAGTATCATTTGCAAAGTATGAGCTAAAATCCTTACCGTAAGAAGAAATTTTTTCAAAGTCCTGTAAAACGATACTAAAAGTCCTGAAAACTGCATGGACCAGACGGCAAAATTACTGGATACCCTGAAAGCCTACCTTAAATCCAGGGACATTACTTACCGCAATCTCGCCCAAAGGCTCAAACTGAGCGAATCCAGTATCAAACGCGTTTTTTCGGAAAAAACGCTTTCTCTCAAACGCCTGGAAAGAATTCTTCATTCCCTCGACCTCGATTTTTACGATCTCGCACACATGAGCCGCCGCCAGGACGGTGATTCCAAAGAAGCACTTTCTCCGGAGCAGGAAGAAAGTTTGCTGGAAAATCGTAGGATGCTGATTTTTCTGCACCTCCTGATCCAAAAATGGAAAGTGGAAGAAATAGCGGACTCCTTCGATTTTGAATCCGATGAAATCACAAGAATCCTTCTGGAACTGGACCGTTTACGATTGATCGATCTCCACCCCCACAACCAGTACAAGGTTTTACTCAACAACACCCAGCTTTGGAACCGACGGGGACCGTTCATGAAGAAATTCAAGGAAATGCTTCAAAACGGATTCCTTGCCCATGATTTTGAGGAAACCCACGAACGTTTCCTGTTTTCGCCTAGCCAGCTTTCTGAAGAATCACGAAGGATTCTGCTCAAAGAAATCGACAGGCTTTTGCGAAGGTTCAAAGAACTTTCGGAAGCCGATGCCGGTCCCGAAAAAACCGGGCTGGAACCGAGCGGTCTTATGGTCTCCTTCCGACCATGGAAACTCCCACTCCTGGAAAACTACCGGCGTAAAAAAGGGGAGTCCTGACTCTTTAGTTGGCCATGATCGAATATCCGCAATCGACGTAGATCACCTGACCGGTGATTGCGGAAGAAGCATCGCTGCAGAGAAAAGCCGCCGTTTTGCCGACTTCCTCCTGAGTTGCTGTTCGTTTCATCGCCGAATGCTCACCTGCAACCCTCAGCATTTCAGAAAAATTTTTGATCCCGGAGGCCGAAAGCGTCCTGATGGCCCCTGGCGAAATGACATTGGCGCGGATATTTTCTGGACCCAATTCCCGGGCCAGGTATCGTACTGATGATTCCAGAGCCGCTTTGGCAGGGCCCATCACGTTATAATTCGGAACCGCCAGAACTGAACCGATGAAGCTGATGCTCAGGATGCTCGCCCCATCTGATTCCCTCATCAGAGGAAGCAAGTGATGGGTAAGAGGCATCAGCGAATAGGCGCTGATCAGATGCGCTTTGGAAAAACCCTCCCTGGAGGTGGATGAAAAGGGAATCTGTAAATCCTGCTGGTCGGCATAGGCAAGGCTATGAATCAGAAAATCCAGACGGTCCCACTTGGCCTTTAATGCATCAGCCATTTGCTGAATCGATTCATCAATGCTCACATCGCATTCATGGATAAACGTCGCACCTACCTGATCCCCGAGTTTACGAACATTGGCCTCGAAACGCCCTTTGGGATCAGAAAGGAACGTCAAACCGAGTTCCGCACCCTGTTGTTGTAGTTGTTCGGCCATGGCCCAGGCGATGCTGCGCTGGTTCCCCACTCCAAGGATGAGGCCTTTTTTTCCGGATAGATCGCTCATAAAATTAGTTCAATGAAGTTGTATTATCTAAAATCTTTCCCAGAGACTGACCCAGATAAACGGTCTGGCCCAAATTGAGGGAATCGAATTCCACCTGCCCCGGCTGAAACAGGCAAATCACCGTGGAACCCAATTCAAAGACCCCGATTTCCCCGCCTCTTTCAACATGCCATGGGGTCTCCAGGCGGCTCAAAGAGAACGTTGCTCCAGGAAGATTGGAAACTTGATCGTGATAGCATACACGAATTTTTCCCACCACTGTAGCCCCTACTTTTATGATCGCACATTCACCCTCTTTGGTTTGAAGGTAGGTCAGAATTCTTTCATTCCTGGCAAACAACCCGGGAACGTGCATCACTCCCAGTTCCCTCACCGTCCATAGATCTCCGGGAACATAAGCAAATTCCCTAACCTGACCTTCGGCAGGACTGTGGATCCGGTGATAATTATGGGGCGCCAGGTAAAGCGTGATGTAATGGCCTCCATCGTAAAGATCTTTTCTCTCAGGATCCTGAAGTAGGTCTTCTAACCGATACTCCAATCCTTTGGCCTGGAGGAGATTCCCGTCACGAATGATTCCATATTCTCCTAATGTGCCATCCACAGGACAAAGCAATGCATTGGGATCTTCTGCAAGAGGCCTGACCCCTTGCCGGAGTTTACGGGTAAAGAAAGCATTGAAACAATCAAAATCCTCGACAGATTGTTCCGCTTCGTTGAGATCGATTGGATAAAAGTGACAGAAGAGACGAATCAGTCTCTGGAGAATGAACGGCGGGAGTTTCAGATTTGCAACAAATCCGCAGATCCTGCTGAACAGGTTTTTGGGCAGGATCCACAGAAAATATAAGGCCGGCGGTTTACCGAAACCCGGGAACACCATCAGCTTTGGGGCTGCAGAGCTTTGGGTTTCTTGGTTCCCAGAAGTTCAAGGATTCGTTTACCCTCGATCGTTTCTTCCTGGATCAGCACTTCAGCAATTTTATGGAGCACCTTGATGTTATCCTTCAGCAATTTTTTAGCCTTCCGGTAGTGAGTCTTGATGGTATTCCTCATCTCCTTATCGATTTCCACCGCCGTGTCTTCGCTGTATTCACGTTCCGAACCGATGTCCCTTCCAAGCACATGCTGCTGGTCATCCGTACCAAGAACGATGGGGCCCAGTTTATCGCTCATTCCCCAACGGCAAATCATGTTTCTGGCCATGTCCGTTGCCTGTTGGATGTCGTTGCTTGCCCCGGTCGTCAATTCATTGAAAATCAGTTCCTCGGCAGCCCGTCCCCCCATAGCGATGGTGATGCGGTTCATCAGAAATTCACGGTCATAGGATTGGACATCATTTTCCGGAAGGTAGGCTGTCAATCCCATTGCCCTCCCTCTTGGAACGATAGTCACTTTATGAATCGGATCCGATTTTGGCAAAAGTGCCGAAACCAGGGCATGTCCTGCCTCATGGTAAGCCGTGGTCTCCTTTTCCCGGTCCGTCATCAGCATCGAACGCCGTTCCGGACCCATCATTACTTTGTCCCGGGCCCATTCAAAGTCTGCCAGAGTCAGGGCTGTCTTATTGTGACGCGCCGCACCTAAAGCCGCTTCATTGACCAGGTTTTTCAGATCTGCTCCTGAAAATCCAGGGGTCCCGCGGGCGATCACACTCAGGTCGACATTTTCCGACATCTGGACCTTTTCAGCATGGATCTTGAGGATTTCTTCACGTCCGCGAATATCTGGAAGGGGAACATGTACCTGCCGGTCGAAACGTCCAGGACGCAGCAATGCCGGATCAAGCACATCAGGCCGGTTGGTGGCGGCAATGATGATCACCCCCTCTGTCGCATCAAAACCGTCCATTTCCACAAGAAGCTGATTCAGGGCATGGCGCGTTACGACGTCCTTCCTCAAAGAGGTCCCGGACCCGGCTCGCACCAATTCCAACAAACATTTCCACAAAATCCGAACCGCTCATGCTGAAAAAAGGAACGTCCGCCTCCCCTGCAACTCCTTTAGCAAGCAGAGTCTTTCCGGTCCCTGGAGGCCCCGACATCAGCATTCCCTTGGGAATCCGTCCTCCCAGCTTACGGAACTTGGTTGGATCCTTCAGGAATTCTATGGTTTCCGCCAGATCGGACTTGGCCTCTTCTACTCCGGCAACATCCTTGAAGGTAATTTTCATTTTATCAGGATCCATTTTTTGGGCACGGCTTCGTCCAAGGGAGAAAAGCCGTCCTGCCCCCATCCCCTGCATCCGGCGCATGAGGAAGATCCAGATTCCAAAAATCAAAAGGAATGGACCCCAGTGAATAAGCAGATTTAAATACCAGGGTAGCCCCTGTTCCGGGGTGTAATTGATCTGAACCTGGAAGTGTCGAAGAAAATCCACCAGTTTGGTGTCATTCTCCGGGATATAGGTCCGGTATGGGGTTCCATCCAAGGTAAATCCTTCGATGCGGGTGTCCCCTACAAACTGGGCATTTGAGATCTCCCCAGCTGCAACCAGATTCTTGAAATCGCTGTATATCAGTTCTCTCGATTGCTGACGTCCGCGTCCACCGCCACTGAACATGTTGATGAGAAAAAATGCGAGCACGAGCAGGCTCAGCAAAATCAGAACATTTTCTTTTTTCCACTGCATTAATGTTTACCGTCTAATGTGTTCTAAACAACTTCGGTTCGCTATAGTTTCATCTCTAGATACGTTTAAGCATGCATTTGGATGGACCCCGAACCCGGGTTGCTTTTATCAAATGAACACTTATCCTAACACAGTCCACGAGTGAAAGCAGTAGATTCTGCAACCTTAACGATCAATCCTGGATTACCGCGGTTATTCCTTTGTCCAAAACCCCTGCTGATGCTGAACCTTTGACAGGCTTCAGACGTTTTTTTCATGAATCGGTCCTGACGCTGAAATTAGGGATTCCGGTTGTGATCGCACAAATTCTGCTGATATCGATGCAGTTTGTCGACACGGTGATGGCCGGCCATGTCAGTGCTCGAGACCTGGCGGCACTCGGCATTGCCACCGCTCTTTTTCATCCGCTGCTTTTGCTGATGGTAGGAGTCCTGATGGCCGTCACCCCAATGGTGGCCCAACTCAAAGGCAGCCAAAAGGATGATCGTATCAGCAAAGTCGTAGCCGATGCCCTGCAATTGAGCCTGGTATTTGCTCTACCCCTGATCCTCCTGCTCCATCTGCTGGAACCGCTGATGGAATTCATCGGTTATCCCGAAGAGGTCTCCCGTATCGGAGACGGTTACCTGCAGGCCGTGGCCTGGGGAGTTCCTGCGATGCTCGCCTACGATGTCTTCCGTCACTTTAATGAGGGAGTCGCCCTGACCCGTCCCAACATGTACTTCCATATTGTCGGATTGATGCTCAACATCCTGGGAAATTACACCTTGATGTTCGGTCACTTCGGATTTCCTGCGATGGGTGCCGTCGGAGCAGGATGGAGTACTGCCCTGGTCTGGAACATGATGTTCCTCATGATGATCCTTTTCAGTTTCAAAAATTCAAGGCTTCGGAAATACCTGAAGCTTGGGGATTTTTTCCGGATTCATCTCCTGAACACCCGTGAAATCCTCCGGATCGGAGTTCCAAACGGTTTATCCACCGGAGCAGAAACCGGACTGTTTGCCTTGGTGGCACTGATGATGGGAACCCTCGGAGTGCATGTAATGGCCGCGCATCAAATCGCGATCAACGTTGCTGCAATGACCTTCATGGTCCCTCTTGGGATTTCGGTTGCCATCACTTCACGCATCGGTTTAGCCGCGGGATCAGGAAACCATGCCCTGGCCCGTTACCGTGGATTTTCGGGAATCATCCTCTGCGGAATGGTGATGCTGGTTCCGGCTGCAGTCTACCTCCTGCTTCCTCAATGGATTGTGAGGATCTATACCGAGGACTCCCAGGTCACCGAGGTGGCGGTGATCCTGCTCTTCATGGCTGCCATTTTCCAGCTTTCAGACGGTCTTCAGGTTGGCGCACTTGGAGCCTTGCGGGGACTGAAAGACACCCGGATTCCGCTTTTCACCAATCTATTTTCCTACATGGTCATCGGACTTCCTGGAGCTTACCTTCTTGGAATCCAATGGGGATTTGGTCCGGTAGGACTTTGGACGGGGATCATTGTCGGCTTGAGCCTCGCCGCATTTTTACACAACCTGCGTTTTCATCTTCTCACCCGTCATTCCCATGATCGAGACTCGGCCTTTGCGGTCTCCTGAAAGACCTTTTTTTAGGAGACCTGTGGAATCCATTCCGCCTTGCGTCGAATCATCGAAGGAATCAGACCGAGTGTTACCGTCAGCAGCAGAATCATCCCTCCACAGATGAGCAGCAGTCCGTCATAAACACTCATTGGATTGCCCATCCAACTCCATTCGTTACTGAAAACTCCGAGCTTGAGGAGTTGGCTGAAGAGGGTTCCGGAAAGTCCGGTACCACCCGTGTAGAGCGTCATCCACAAACCGGTCGAAAGGGATTTGTTTTCCGAGGTTATAAGGGAAAGGGTCTCAGAGGTCATCGCGATTCCGGAAGCCGCCTGGATCATCCCGAAAGCTCCTGTTAACAATGCCATCAGAAAGAGCGGAGAAATCATCAGTATTCCCCGGGTCAGAACCAAAAGCAGAACGGCACTGAATCCGAAATGGCAGCATAGAAAAACATACTTGGTTCCGAACCGGTCCACCATTCGTCCACCCAACACAAATCCCAGCATTCCTCCCAGCGCCATCAGGTTTCCGATCAGGACAATCCGGTCGTCGGAAAAACCGAGAACGTCTTTTTCCAACAGACTGAAAATCATCGGGCAGGCGCCGGTAAAGAGCATCAAAAGAAAACAATAGGCGCAAAAAGGGAGGTACCCCGGAATCCTGAGAACCTTCACCAGTGCCTGAAAAAAAGACTCCTTGGAAGGACTGCTTTTCTCGACTTCAGGAATGCTCCAGAAAATTGGAATCCGGATCATCAGAAACAACACCAGGAACCCCAGTACCCAATGATAAACTTCGAGGCCCGGGTTCTGTTCGAGGAGATAAAATACAAGAAGGGAAAAAAGAAAACCAAAACCCTGCCAGGTCAATCTGAGCCTGCCGAAAAACCTTCCCCGGATCTGTTGAGGGATCAAAGGATGGAGCAGGGCAAACCAGTTGCTGAACGACATGGCCGTCCCGATCCCGAAAAAAACCACTCCCGCCACTGAAAAACTGTGTCTCCAAAACCCTTCGCTGAAACCGGCCTGCCAAAAAAGATAAAATGCGCTTGCTGAGCAGAATAGGCCTGTTGCCCCGATCAGTTTCTTGCCGACCCGGTCCGAAAGATAACTGAAAACCAATACCAGCATGAACTGCAGAATCGAAGGCAACGCCAGCAACAGTAAAATCTCCGAACTTGAGATTTCCAGCCTCGAAAAATAGGCCAGCAACAATCCGTTGCTGAATGCCAAAAATGAAAGACCCCCCAAGCTGGCGGTTATGAAAACTGCCGGATAGACCCGAGTAACTGTTTGATTTCGTGAGTTTTTTGCTTCGGTCATGATCTAATTCTTACATGGTTATGCTATCTGCTCCATGGAATGCTGGTATCAGAAAAAATTGCCTATGAAAAATCCTTCCCCACAAAATACTCATTTTTTTAGCGATTTTAAAAATGATTTCATTTTCATGAATTTGCGAATTACATAATCGGCAAAGATGGGAATTTTTTTCTCTCATCAACTCAATGATTTAGCTTTATGCATCTTAAATCATTTATTATTTTTTTTATTGTCCGCATGTTTTGAATCGATATATTACTGACCTTGAATTTCAGCCTGCTGATTTTCAGCCTTCCTTGTTGGATTAGAGATAATTTAGAATTTTCATATTTGATCAACTCCTGTCTGTATTTGGATTATGGAATCGTTATTGCTTGATCACGTCCGAAAATGTCAAACCTTGATTTACAGTTTAAGACTTAATGGCTGATCAAGCGAATCTGATTTCCGACGTTCGTCTTCAATTTCAGGATTTTTTCGGATCCTTATCTTTAGGAAAACGGATCACAATTCTGGCGGCGTTGGGAGTGATTCTGGCCGGCATGGTGAGTTTGATCTTCATTGCCAACCGCCCCGCATGGGCGCCTTTATACTCCAATCTTGACCCGGGAGATGCAGCCCGGGTGGTGGAAAAACTCCAGGAAAATCAAATTGCCTACCTGCTTGCTCCGGGAGGCCGGACGATCATGGTTGAACCGCACCTCGTGGACCAGGCACGATTGACCCTTGCCCGTGAAAAGGTCGTTCCTGGAAGCGGAGTCGGTTTCATGGACTTATTTGCCACTCCGAGTCTTGGGGAAACGGAATTTCAGCAAAACGTTAAATACCGGATTGCCCAGGAAGGGGAACTCGCCCGTCTGATTTCAACCCTGGATGCGGTCCGTTCCGCAAAAGTCTCATTAGCACTCCCGGAAAAAAGCCTGTTTGCTGAAAATCAGGAAGAAACCACCGCCTCGGTTTCGCTGAACCTGGCCAACAAGAACATTTCCCGGGATCAGGTTGAAACCGTCTTACACCTTGTCGCCGGAGCAGTTGAAGGACTCAGTCCCAGAAGTGTACGAATCACCGATCAAAGCGGGAAATTGCTCAGCGCCGGTATGTCTGACGAATCGGCATCCGGAAACATGGATGACAATTACGCCTACAAGCGCAGGTACGAAAAAGAACTGGCCGCAGGAATCATAGGCCAACTCGAGGAAGTCGTCGGTCAGAATCGGGTAAAGGTCAACGTCTCCGCTCATATGCGTTTCGATCACCAGACAATCAAAGAGGAACTAATCGATCCCGACCAGACCAGTGTGGTGAGTGAACAAACCGTGGATGAATCCTCCACGGG
>LUMN01000718.1_pt1 | contig 9972 bp, 8 predicted proteins | sample 729991 | NCBI WGS metagenome assembly LUMN01 (sample SAMN03860262, study PRJNA289734) | marine metagenome | biome: seawater column; feature: ocean; material: water; isolation source: Red Sea water column Station 22 - depth 25m | place: Saudi Arabia: Red Sea | collected 2011-10-15 | depth 25 m
GTCTTTCTTCTCCATTTATTGAAAAAGCAATTTATGAAAGTTGTAAAATTAAAAAAAAAGTAGTTGAAAAAGATGAAAAAGAAATAGCATTAAGAAAAGTATTAAATTTTGGCCATACATTTGCCCATGCTTATGAGGCAGGCTTAGGGTACAGCCATAAACTAAATCATGGTGAAGCCGTGATACTTGGAATGAAAACGGCACTGAGTTTTAGTTTTAAGGAAAACATGCTTAGTAAAAGTGAATATAATTTAATTATAAATCATATTGATAATTCTGGTCTACCTTCTTCTATAAAAAAATATTTTTCTATCAGAGATTTAAATAAGATTTTATCTTTTATGATCAAAGATAAAAAAAATAATTCTGAAAAAATTAACTTAGTTTTGTTAAAAAAAATTGGTAAGCCAATTTTCAACAAACAATACTCCAAAAAAAAGTTAAATTTATTTTTGAAAAAATTTTTAACTAATTAAAATTTGGATTGAGTGAATAAATTCTTTTAATTCTTGATCTAAAATCTTGTAAATTTTTTTATTACTTTCAATTTTATTCATTTTTTTTAGTTCTTCAGAAACAATAATTAATTTTAAATGATATTTTCCTTCTTGATTTCCTTTATGATTTTTATGAAGAAAAGATTTATCTTCAATATTTATACTTTCAATATTTATTTGATTTAATAATTTATTTTTTACAATTGTAATTAACTCATTTATATCCATATATGTTATTATATATCATGAAAAATATTTGTGACTGGAATAATTGTAATGAAATAGGTGAATATAAGGCACCAGTTGAAAAAGATAATAGCAGAAAATTTAGAATGCTTTGCCTTGAGCATGTAAAAGAATTTAATAAAAATTGGAACTATTTTTCAGGAATGAATGATGACCAAGTAATGGATTTTTTAAAATCTGACATGACTTGGCACAAACCCACGCAAAGCTTTAGCTCTTCAGATAATTTTTTCAAAGTGTTATGGAATACAACTTTGAGAGATGAGTTCGATAAAGAAAAAATAAATGGAGATTATAATCATATGCGTCAATTTAAATTCGATCATAAAGATATAAAAGCTTTTGGAATATTGGGGGTTTCTGTGGGTTTAAAGTGGAAGAAAATACAAGATAAATTCAAATTACTTGTGAAAAAATTTCACCCTGATATGAATTCTGGAAATAAAAAATACGAGGAAAAACTTAAACTTATAACATTAGCTTATACCCAATTAAAAAATACCTATAGAGAAAAAATTGACACCAAATCTTAACACAGAACCAGATATTAAAGTTTCACTAAAACAAACTTTTGGAATTGATTCAGAAATGGAAGTTGACGCATTTTCAAAAAAAAATGAATACGTTCCTGAAATTGATAAAAACTACAAGTTCGATAGAGATACTACTTTAGCCATTATTTCAGGATTTGCTTATAATAAGAGAGTTTTAGTTCAAGGATATCATGGCACTGGTAAATCTACTCACATTGAGCAAATTGCTGCAAGATTAAATTGGCCTTGCATCCGTGTAAATTTAGATAGTCATGTAAGTAGAATTGATTTGATTGGAAAAGATGCGATTGTTCTTAAAGATGGTAAACAAGTAACTCAATTTAACGAGGGAATTTTACCATGGTCTATACAAAATCCAGTTGCACTTGTTTTTGATGAATATGATGCTGGTAGACCTGATGTAATGTTTGTAATTCAAAGAGTTTTAGAAGCTGAGGGAAATTTTACATTACTAGATAAAAACAAAGTAATTAAACAAAATAAATTTTTTAGATTATTTGCTACTTCAAATACTGTTGGACTTGGTGATACGACAGGTCTTTATCATGGTACGCAGCAAATTAACCAAGGTCAGATGGATAGATGGAATATTGTTACAACTTTAAACTATCTTAGCCTAGATAGAGAAATGGACATTGTTTTGTCTAAAAATAAAAACTTAAATAACGCAAAGGGAAAAGAGAAGGTTGCTAACATGATAAAAGTAGCATCTTTAACGCGTAAAGGATTTATTGCAGGAGATATTTCAACAGTGATGAGCCCAAGAACGGTGTTACATTGGGCAGAAAATGCAGAGATATTTAAAGACACTGGTTACGCTTTTAGAGTAACTTTTCTTAATAAATGTGATGATATTGAAAAAAATACTATCGCAGAATATTATCAAAGATGTTTTGGTGAAGAGTTGCCAGAATCTTTGATTAATATTCAAATCTAATGAGCACTAAAGAAAATAATTTAAAAGAAAAATTCAAAATTGCTTTAACTTCTACAGCAAAAGTAATTGCTGATGATTTTGATGTAAAAAAAACAAATTCTGAAGAAAAAAAAATAAAAGAATTTAATTTTCTAGAGATTGATAATTTAACTAGTCCAGCTGATTTTATAAGATTACGTGCAGAAACAGACTCCTCTGCTTTGAAAAAAAAATTTTGTAATGAAACAATTTACAAAAAAAACCTTCCCTCAAATACATCTTCTAGATCTCTTTATAATATCGCTGAAAAAATACGTTATGAGACTCTGGGAGGAAAAATGTTAAAAGGAATTGAGAAAAATTTTCAAGAAAATTATCATCAAATAATAAATCGTAAACGCAAAGATCAATTAAAAACTAAAGAGGATGTATCTGTATCAGAGGCATTCGAGTTATATATGCTTAAGAATTTTCATAAAATTAAGCTAAATCCTCTAACAACAAAAATGCTTAATTTTTGGGAAAAAGACTTTGAGGACGCTATAGAAAAACATAAAGAATTTTTACTTAAAAATCTTGAAGATCAAAACATTTATAGTTCAAAGTTTTCAGAAATATTGGAAGAAATGGACATTTTTCAAAGTGAAGATGAGGATGAAAGAAAAGAAGAAAATCAAGATCAAGGACAAGATAATCCATCAAATGAAGATGAAAATAATGACAAAGAAGATAATAAAGATGAAAAAGATGAAAATGTATCTGAGGCTTCATTAGATGCTGATTTTAGTGTTGACGAATTTAACTTTGACGAACAGTTATCAGACACAGAGTCAGATGAACAAAGTTCAGAACAAGTAGCTCAAAAAAAAATAGATAATATCAATTTAGATTATAAAATATTTACAACTCAGTTTGATGAAGTTGTAAAAGCTGAAAATCTAGAAAATGCAGATGAAGCAACAAAACTAAGAAGAAATTTAGATCAACAATTAATAGGCTTTCAAGATATTATAACAAAACTTGCTAATAAACTTCAAAGACAATTGCTTGCAAAACAAAATAGAGCATGGGAATTTGATTTAGAGGAGGGATTATTAGACAGTTCAAAACTTCCAAGAATTATTATGGATCCATATAATTCTTTGTCATTCAAAAAAGAAAAAGATTTAGATTTTAAAGATACAGTAGTGACTCTACTCATTGATAATTCTGGATCCATGAGAGGAAGACCAATCACCATTGCAGCTATTTGTGCAGATATTTTATCCAGAACGCTAGAAAGGTGCTCTGTTAAAGTTGAAATTTTAGGTTTCACAACTAAAAATTGGAAGGGTGGACAAAGTAGAGAATTATGGACCAAAAATTCCAAACCTAAAACACCAGGAAGATTGAACGACCTAAGACATATAATTTACAAAGGAGCAGATACCCATTGGAGACAGGCAAAAAATAATTTAGGACTAATGCTTAAAGAAGGATTACTCAAAGAGAACATCGATGGAGAAGCTATATCGTGGGCCTATAACAGAATAAAAAAGAGAAAAGAGGAAAGAAAAATATTAATGGTTATTTCTGATGGAGCCCCTGTAGATGACTCAACACTTTAAAAAAGATTGTAAAATTTATTGAAAATAAATCGGATATTGAAGTTTTGGCTATAGGAATTGGTCACGATGTTTCAAGATATTACAATAAAGCTATTAAAATTACTGACGTAAATGAATTAGGAGATGTTATGATATCTCAATTAAGCTCATTATTTGAAACAAAGAACAAATACCATTAAATATTAAATAATTCTTTATTCTTCCATCTAATAATAACTTCAGCACCACTACGTGTTTTTGAATTTCTACAATTGACTGATGCAAAATTTTTTTCTAATAAAGTTTTTCCAATAAACAACCCTAGTCCTAAACCCTCTTTAGACTTATCTTTTGAATAATTTGATTTTAAATATGGTTCTCCAATTTTCGATATAATATCTCGTGGATAACCATTACCATCATCTTCTACTGTGAGCTCTGTAAATTCACTGTCACTTTTTAAATTAATAAAAATAGAATTTTTGGCAAATTTGTTTGCATTTCCTATAAAGTTTCTTAATCCATAAACTATTTCAATAGATTTACTTATTTTTTTTGGGTTTGAATCTTGATCAAAATTGAAAACAAATTCCTTTTTACTTATTTCCTTAAATGAAGAGATAATTTCATGCAAATAATCTCGAATATTAATATCTTTATCAATAAATTCATCTTCCTCCACAGGATTTAAAGTTAATCTCTTTAAAATTTCATTACATCGCTCGACTTGGCTATTTAATAACTCTATATCTTTCTCCAAATCTTTTTGACCTTTAAATTGTTTCATTAAATCATGTGCAATTATTGTTATTGTGGAAAGTGGTGTACCTAAAGAATGTGCAGCTGCAGCAGCTTGACCACCCAAAGATAAAAGTTCATGTTCTTTAGCCATTACCTCTTCCATTTTTCCTAATGCCTCTTTTCTTAATCTAGATTGTGTACCAAACGTCATTGCAAAATAATTTAAAAATACTAAAGCGATAATCAAAGAAACTGGGATAGAATAATAAAAATAATGATTGTTATGAAAATCACTATTTAAATTAATTGGCAAATCTTGATAATTAAAAGTTAAAAATACAATTATAATTATTGTTAAGATTACTAACAAAGTATTAGTTCTTAAGCTTAAATTTGATGAAGAAAAAACACTTGGTATTAATATAAAAATTACAAATGGATTAGTTATTCCCCCTGACAAATAAAGAAGAACACCTAATTGCAAAATATCTATAAGCAAGAAGATAAAAGCAGATCTATCTGATAATTGTGTTTTTTTATAAATAAAAATTAAATATAAATTACTTAATATTCCTAAAAATATAACTAAATTTGAAGTAATAAAATCAAAACTAGAATTTAAAAATAAATATACAAAATTTACTGCAAGTAATTGTCCAATAATTCCGATCCATCTAAGAGTGATATAAGTTGATTTTTTAAAAGAATGATATTTTGAAGTTTCAAAGAACTTCATTTTTAAATATCAAGATTTCTAACATTTATAGCATTAGAAACTATAAAATCTTTTCTTAATGCCACATCATTACCCATTAAAGTATGAATTAAACTTTGATCTTTTTTCAAATCTTTTGAGTATTGTACTTGAAGTAGATTTCTTGTTTCTGGATCTAATGTAGTACTCCATAATTCTTCTGGATTCATTTCTCCAAGACCTTTGAATCTTTGGATATTCATTTTTGATTTTTCTTCATCAATTTTTTTCAAATAATCTTTAGATCCCTTTTTAATTTTTTTTAGCTCCTTATGATTATTTATGATGTAATCTTCTAGCTCCCTTTCATCTTTTATATAGATTCCCTTTGAGCCTTTGTTAATTTTAAATAACGGTGGTTGAGCTAAATAAACATGACCATTTTCAATTAGCTTATTAAATGGCTTATTATTAAAAAAAGTTAAAAGAAGGGCTCTTATATGAGAACCATCTACATCAGCATCCGTCATAATTATTATTTTTCCATATCTTAAATCCTTTAAATCAATTTCTTGCGCCTTTGGGTCCAATCCTAGAGCATTAATCAAAGTAACGATCTCATTTGAAGAAATCATTTTAGACAAAGCCTTTGTTCTTTGATCAGAACCATTTCCATTGCCGTTACCATTTTTTTTCACATTAAAATCTTCTACATAAGTATTAAGTATTTTCCCTCTAAGTGGTAAAACTGCTTGATTTGCTCTATTTCTTCCTTGTTTAGCAGATCCACCCGCTGAATCCCCCTCTACAATAAACAATTCAGTTCCTTCTTGTTTGCCAATTTGACAATCAGCTAATTTTCCAGGAAGACCACTTAATTCAAGGGCTCCTTTTCTTCTTACATTTTCTCTTGCTTTCCTAGCAACATCTCTAGCCATTGCTGCTTGGATAATTTTAGCTAAAATGATTTTAGCGATAGAAGGATTTTGATCAAACCAAATAGATAATTTTTCATTTACTAATGTTTCTACAATCATCCTTACTTCTGATGAAACTAGCTTATCTTTTGTCTGAGATGAAAATTTTGGATCAGGAATTTTAGTTGAAAGTACACAAGTTAGACCTTCCTTAATATCATCACCTGAGATTGCTAATTTATTTTTCTTTAGTAAATTATTTTCATTGGCATATTTATTAACTACCCTAGTTAATGCACTTCTAAATCCCAACAAGTGGGTTCCACCATCTTTTTGATAAATATTATTCGTATATGGAAATATATCTTCCGTATATCCTGCATTCCATTTTAATGAACACTCTAATTCAATATTATTTTTTTTTCCTTCAATATATATTGGTTTTCTAAATAAATCATTTCCATTTTTGTTTTGTAACTTTTCTCTTTTTTCATCTAAAAAATCTACAAATTCTAGAACACCACCATCAAATTTAAACTCAGATGTTTTCTCTTTCTTTTGACTTGCATCAGTAAATATTATTTTAATTCCTTTATTTAAAAATGCTAATTCTCGCATTCTTTTAATTAGAATATTTGCACTAAATTTTGTTGAAGAAAAAATTTCTTTTGAAGGTAAAAAAGTAATTTGTGTACCAGTTTGCTTTGCTTTCCCTACTACCTTTAAAGGAGCTTTAGCTTCACCATTTTGAAATTCTATGTAGTGTTTTTTTCCATCTCTAAATATCTCTAACTGTAATTTTTCTGAAAGTGCATTGACAACTGAAACACCAACACCATGCAATCCACCTGAAACTTTATAAGAATCATGATCAAACTTACCACCAGCATGAAGTTGGGTCATAATTACTTCTGCTGCTGATTTTTTTTCTCCTTTATGAATATCAACAGGAATACCTCTTCCATCATCATTTACTGTAATTGTTCCATCAGAGTTAATTTTTACATTAATATTTTTACAATATCCTGCTAATGCCTCATCAATAGAGTTATCAACAACTTCATAGACCATATGATGTAAACCAGTTCCATCATCTGTATCTCCAATATACATACCTGGTCTTTTTCTAACCGCTTCAAGACCCTTTAAAACTTTGATGGAGTCTGCCTGATATGTGTTTTTATTTGTCATTTTTTAATTTTTGGAAAAAGAAAATTATAACATTTTTTATAAAAATTGCTGATTTATCTTAACAAAAAAACTGTAAAATACCTAAATTACCCTTGAAAAATAAAGCTTATTTAATGGCGGAGAGAATGGGATTCGAACCCATGAAAGAATTGCTCCTTTACACGCTTTCCAAGCGTGCGCCTTCAACCACTCGGCCACCTCTCCAACTATTTTTCTTTTGAAATCTTAAGTACACCAATAAATGCCTCTTGTGGAATTTCAACTCTTCCAAATTGTTTTGATCTAGCTTTTCCTTTTTTCTGTTTTTCTAAAAGTTTTCTTTTTCTATCAGTTGCTCCACCTCCATGAATTTTGGTTAAAACATCTTTTTTAAACCCTTTAATTGTTTCTCTAGCAATAATTTTACCCCCTATTGCAGCTTGAACTGGAATCATAAAATTATGTCGAGGTATTAAATCTTTTAATTTTTCACAAACCTCTCTCCCAGTTTTTTGTGCAAAGTCTTTATGTATCATCATCGCTAAAGCATCAACTGGTTCTCCATTTACTAGAATACCAAGTTTTACCAAATCCCCCTCTCTATGCTCAATTATTTCATAGTCAAAACTAGCATAGCCACTAGTCATAGATTTTAGTCTATCATTAAAATCAAAAACAACTTCATTCAATGGTAACTCATAATTCACTACAGCTCTATTACCTGAATAACTTAAATTAGTCTGAATTCCTCTTTTATCCTGACACATTTTTATAATTGAGCCTAAATATTGGTCAGGAGTAATGATTGTTGCTTTTATCCATGGCTCTTCTATATATTTTATTAAAGTTGGATCAGGTAAACTTGATGGATTTTGAAGATCAATTATGTTTCCATTATTAAGGTGAACTTTATAAACAACACCAGGTGTAGTTGTTAATAAATTAACATCAAATTCTCTTTCTAATCTTTCTGTCACAATTTCCAAATGAAGTAATCCTAAAAATCCACATCTAAAACCTAATCCTAAAGCAGATGATGACTCTGGCTCAAATGAAAAACTTGCATCATTCAATTGTAATTTAGCTAAACCATCTTTAAGTTTTTGAAACTCAGAACTATCTACTGGAAAATCCAATTTCACCTGTTTTTAGTTCATTTATGTCTACTGGCTTTGGTGTAAAAACCCCAACTTTTTCAACAATATACTCCTGATTAGTAGACATCATTTTTATTTTCATGTGTTTTGAAAGTTTACCATCTATCACTCTCACTAAAATCACTACACCTAGATATGTGTCATACCAACTATCAACTAATAAACATTTTAGATCTGCAGAACTTTCTCCTTTTGGAGCTGGTAATGTTGTAATAATTTGCTCTAAAATATCTTCTATTCCTTCTCCAGTTTTACCTGAACATGGAATTGCATTTTCAGTATCAATTCCTATAACTTCCTCAATTTGTTTTTTTGTTCTATCTAAATCTGATGCAGGTAAATCAACCTTATTTAAAACTGGCACTATCTCATGGTTAGTATCTAAAGCTTGGTAAACATTTGCTAAAGTTTGAGCTTCTACCCCTTGTGTACTATCTACAATCAAAATTGAACCTTCACAGGCGTATAAAGATCTACTTACTTCATAACTGAAATCTACATGTCCTGGGGTATCAATAATATTTAAAATATAATTTTTTCCATTTTTAGCTTTATAATTTAATTTTACAGTTTGAGCTTTAATTGTGATTCCTCTTTCACGCTCAATATCCATAGAGTCTAAAACTTGAGCTTTCATTTCTCTTTCAGTTAATCCACCACAACTATGAATAATTCTATCGGCTATAGTAGATTTTCCATGATCAATATGCGCAATTATTGCAAAATTTCTTATATTATCAATTGAACTCATTAATTATTTTAGGAACGAATTTTAGCACCAGTTTTATTTTCAACTGTTTCTATTATCAAATTATTAGTTTTTTCTAAATCATTATCCGTTAATGTTTTTTCCAATGATTGAATAGTAACACTTATAGCAACTGATTTTTGATTTTCAGGAATATTGTCTCCTTCGTAAACGTCAAATACTTTAATGTTTGAAATTAAATTTTTATCAATATTTGATATGACACTTACTAAATCTTGCACACTTATTTTTTTATCAACAATAAATGCAAAATCTCTTTCAGATTTTTGAAAGTCGGATACTGAATATTTTGTTTTTTGATCTTTTAAAGATTTTTTTGGCAGTTTTAAATTATCTAGAAATATTTCAAATCCTACTAAAGACTCTGTTTTAATATCTAGTGTTTTGATAATGTTTGGATGAATTTCACCAAAATAAGCAGCTACCTTATCTTTTCCCTTATTTAAAAATATTCTGCCTGATTTTCCTGGATGATAATAATTGGGGCTTTCATCATCAATATAAAATTTTTCTGAGTCATAACCAGCTTCTACTAAAGTTTGTATAACATCTCTTTTAATATCAAAAACATCTATATTTCTCTCTTTTTCAATCCATGAAAGTCTAGATTTTTTTCCAGCTGACAAACCACAAACAACTGTATTCTGTTCTCCAGGTTGTGAACCATAAAATATTGGTCCTATTTCAAATATTGATAAATCTTTAATTCCTCTATCTAAGTTTTT
>LUMN01000238.1_pt1 | contig 9948 bp, 9 predicted proteins | sample 729991 | NCBI WGS metagenome assembly LUMN01 (sample SAMN03860262, study PRJNA289734) | marine metagenome | biome: seawater column; feature: ocean; material: water; isolation source: Red Sea water column Station 22 - depth 25m | place: Saudi Arabia: Red Sea | collected 2011-10-15 | depth 25 m
TAGCCGCCGAATGGCGTCATAAAACTAACCGCTCGATATGTGTTTACCCAAACAGTGCCGGCTTTAAGCTTTTCGGACATTCTGAAAGCCCGACCTAAATCAGAAGTCCATACACCTGCTGCAAGACCAAACACGATATCGTTTCCAATGCGGATGGCGTCTTCTTCTGTATCAAAGGGAATGACTGATAAAATAGGCCCGAACACCTCTTCTTGGGCAATTCGCATGTTATTTTTTACACCCGTGAATATTGTTGGTTCAACAAAGCGATCACCTTGAATGTCGTCACCGGTATAAGGCTTACCTCCTAGAACACAGGTTGCACCATCTTCTTTTGCAACTTCTATGTATTGAAGAATTTTTTCGTATTGAGGAGCGGTAGTGACGGGTCCTACATGTGTTTCCACGGACATTGGATCTCCAATTTTAGCTTCACTTGCAACTTCAACTAAGCGTTTAACAAACTTATCATGAATGGTTTTTTGGACCAGCAACCGTGAGCCCGCTATGCAGGTCTGGCCAGTTGCTGCAAATATGCCTGATATTGCACCCATGACCGCAGCTTCAAAATCAGCATCTTCAAAAACAATATTAGGTGACTTCCCGCCTAATTCTAAAGTAACGGGCATAATCTTTTTTGCAGCCGTCTCGTAGATTTTCTGACCTGCAAAATCAGACCCCGTAAAGGCAATTTTGGCGACATCTGGATGCTCTACCATAGCAGCACCTACTTCCAAGCCGTATCCAGTAATGCAGTTTACAACCCCTGCAGGAAAACCCGCTTCGTTTACAAGTTCCATGAATTCTAAGGATGAAGCAGACGTAAATTCAGAGGGTTTAATTACGGCGGTATTTCCGGCAGCAAGGGCAGGGGCTAGCTTCCAGGCTAATAATAAAAGAGGGGAATTCCAGGCTGTAATCATTCCAATGACACCCAATGGTTCATATCGCGTATAATTAAATATACCTGGGCGATCAGCTGGTAGCACGGCCCCTTCTATTTTATCAGCAAGGCCTCCAAAATAGCGGTACCATTCTGCCAAATATTTAGTCTGAGCACTCATTTCTGTGATAAGTTTACCATTGTCACGGACTTCTATATTGGCCAATCTTTCAGATTCACGTTCAATTATTTCAGCAAGTCGCACTAAAAGCTTGCCCCTTTGCGTTGGTCGCATATCCCCCCAGGAACCAGTATCGAAAGCGGCTTTTGCGGCTTTAACTGCCAGATCCGCATCTTTTGCGCAACCACGGGCAACCTTTGCCCAAACCTCACCAGTAAAAGGATTTTCAGTATCAAAATATTCATTTTTGGTTGGCTCAATCCATTTGCCATCAATGAAGTGATTATATAATTTCATTATTTTCTGAGCCTCCCTTAATCCTTTTCATCAGGCTGAAATACAATTCGACCGGTGACATTACCGCTTTCAAGATCATGAACGGCTTGATTAATCTTGGAAAGTGGTCGTCTATCTATCGGCATTTGCTTGATCTTGCCTTGACGGACCATGTCGATAATTTTGCGCAATTGTGGTGAGTTTCCAACATGGCTGCCACGGACGGTCATTGCTTTTTGTGGCAGCCAAACCTGAGGCATTTGAAAGTCTCCGCCGGCCTGGCCCACTAACAGATAACGTCCTGCTTTTGAGAGGGCCCGCACTGCTATACGTCCAGTTTCGGCTCCTCCAAAGGTGTCCAGCACTCCCATAAGCCGCCCCTCTGCCAGCTTTTGTAGCTCGCTAACGGCATCATCATTCTTACTGTTCAGTACTTTGGTCGCACCCATTTCAAGAGCTGCTTCCAACTTACCGTTGTCAATATCCACTGCGATAATGTTATTAAAACTCATGGCTCTGGCAATAGAGATGGCGTTCAAGCCCAGTCCACCGCAGCCCATTATGGCCATCCATTCGTCAGAACGGAGAGCCCCCATTTTTTCAAGGGCATTAAAAACTGTAATTCCAGAACAAGCATGTGGTACAACATCAGCTGCATCTAAACCGTCAATGTCTACTAGGAACTTATCGTGTTCCACTAAACAGTGTGTTGCAAAACCGCCCTTTTGTTTCAATCCTATGATGCGCATTGTGGCACAGTCGCTCTCACGGTCTTCGTTGCAAGCGTCGCACTCACCGCAGCCAATCCAGGGGAAAACTAAAACCTGCTGACCAGGTTTGACTGAATTTACTTCTGGCCCAACAGCTTGAACGATACCAGCCACTTCGTGTCCAAAAGTCATTGGCAGTACGGCGCCACGTTCGGCGAAAGTTAATTTACCTTCCTGTCCCAGATCCATGAAACCTTTCTGCACATGAAGATCTGAATGACAAAGGCCCGCTGCTGTCACCCGCACCAGCACCTCGGGGCCTGTTGGCTCAGGCAATGCATTTTGTCTTTTCTCAAACGGTTTGCCCCATTCGATGAGATCGTAGCTTGTGTAATGTGTCATCTATAAATGTTACCTTATTATTAATCTACATCCCAAACTCTTTAAAAACTTTAGAAGTATGCTCTCCCAATTTGGGTGGTGATGGTAAACTTTTGACCGTATCTATAGTCCTGTTAATTGGTGGTGCTGCCATCGTTACATCGTCACCTTTAGTAGTTTTTACATTAACCAAGTTAAGCCCAAGATGGTCAGATAATGCGCTGACTGAATTCACCGAACCAAATGCAATATCAGCTTGTTTAAGTAAGCTAGTAAATTCGCTGGCCGATAATTGATTGGAAGTATTATTGATCGTCTCATGCAGAGCCTCTATGTTTTTAACCCTTGCGTTATTACTGTTAAAAAGAGGATCGGTAGCAAGTTCAGGTTTTTTTAGAACTTGGGAGCAAAATCGTGCCCACTCCCGTTCATTTTGGATCGCAATTATGACTTTAGACCCGTCTTTAACAGAGAAGGCTGCATAAGGTTGAATAGAGGGATGCATTAACCCAACCCTTCTAGGGCTCTTACCACCGTATTTATATTGTAATAGAGGTACATTCATCCAATCTGATGCTACACCAAATAAAGACACGTTAACGCCATAACCTTCACCCGTGCGTTCTCTGTAAAATAGAGCTTCAACAATTGCCGCATGCGCAGTCATTCCAGCACCAATATCACATATTGATACTCCAATACGTCCAAGTTCATTTGGTCCACCAGAAATATCCACAAGTCCACTTTCTGCTTGGACTAAAAAATCATAAGCTTTTAAGTCACTCGCAGGCCCGGTTTCGCCATATCCAGAAATATCACACGTTATGAGTCTGGAATTTTTCTTTCGCATGTCCTCTGACCCAAAGCCCAACCTTTTCATTACTCCCGGAGCCAGATTTTGAACGAAAACGTCTGCTTTTTTAAGGAGTTGCTTCATAAGATTGATATCTTTTTTGGATTTCAAATCCAAAACCACGGATTCTTTACCATGGTTGGTCCACAAAAAATATGAACTATCACCATTTGCCGCCGCATCATAACCTCGCGCAAAATCTCCCTCGGTTCGTTCTATTTTTATAACCCTTGCACCCATATCAACTAATCTTGATGTGCATAGAGGCGCTGCAAGAGCTTGTTCAACGGAAACTACAAGCAAGTCGGAAAACGGGTTGCTCAATTTCTTATCCTCTTTGTTAACTAATGCTTATCGTAGAATTTGAGTAATTTCATTCAGGTCTTGGATTTCTTGCAAGTTATTTATTTTGCTAGTAACCTGGTCCACCTTTTCTTTTCCTAGAGTGGGCACGCTTAGTTTGCGAAATTTATCCTCAATTTCTATTGCTGTCATCCGATTGTTTGGGTCTCCTTTTGCGAAGATTTGCTTGCCAGAGAAACTTCTGCCATCTCGAGTTTTTATATCAACTATCGATGCAACGGTGTTTGGATGCTCTTCTGCAAGCTGAGTGCTAGAGTCAATTTTGATGCGTGACATTATTTCATTAATTTCTGGATCAGCGAGTGTGTCTTCGGTAAATCTTTCAAGAGATACTCCGCCGTCTTGAAGACCTAACGATACTGCAAAGGGTGTGCTTAAGCGGGCTGCCAAAGGACTTTGTGGAGTGTAATTCATGCCTTGGCCAGGCATAGTCTCAGACTGAACAATACTTACCTCTGCTATATCATCTTTATGAAGTCCATTTTCTTGAACCAATTCTAACGTTTTTGAAATAGCAGTATGGCTGCATTGGATCGTTGGGTAGGATTTTAGCCCACCAACACTTATTTCGTAATATTCACCTAGCCTATCAAGTAATGGCTCAAAGTTTGGTTCCTCAGAAAAGGCATTAAAAAAACCTGAGGAATATTCGAGAATTCCTAAAGGGCCGGTCGCTCCATTGTTTATTAATTGGGCGAATAGCACTGCTTTCATTGCTGCCATGGCTGGATGTAAGCTTTTGGAAAAATCCCCATTGTCTACACCATAACGAAGTCCTCCCGCTGCATCGGCAGCAAGGCCTATGGTCATCTCGATTTGCTTACTATCTAGCTTCAGGAGTTTCGCGCCAGCGACTGCAGCACCGATACCACCAAAAGTAGCCGTCGGGTGCCAATATTTATAGTGGCTGGGCATGGCGCATCTTCCTATACGACCTGCCACATCAAAACCAAGCACGAATGCTTCAATTATATCTTTACCATTGGAATTTAATTCTTCACCGAGGGCAAATGTTGTCGCGACTAATGATGATCCGAGGTGAGTAATGGAAGGCATATGCGTATCGTCAAAATCAATAGTGTGCGCAATTGCACCATTAGCCAAAGCTGCTGTTGCAGCGCTGGTTCTTTCTTTTTCGCCAAAAATAGTCGAGTTACCTTTAGAGTTTTGAGAGCCAGCAAACATTGTTATCCAAGATACTTCCTCTTTGGCTTGGGTCCTACCTCCAAGAGCACAGCCAAGTGTATCGAGTATGAATAGCTTTGCTTGTTCCGTAACTTCAGACGGCAAATCGTCATAACTGAAATCGAAGGCAAACTCCGATAGTTTTTTTGTTAACTTTTCGTTCTGGTGATGCCCCAAAAGATCCTCCGTTTTTTAATTCAGTTTAAATTGTGTTAATGTTTTAAATTTTTCTGGATCGCCTAAAGATATTACGTCCCATATTTGACAAGCAGTATTTTCACCAAGCAAAGCAGAAGCTTTGTGCATTAGTTTTTCTTTTTTAATTTTATAAGGTTGGGGCTGATTTATATCAAAATTGGCATTTAAAATTTTATCATCGCTTGTCTGTACCTGGACAAATGCCTCAGTCTCGCTGAGTTTAGGATCTGGTGAAACACTCACTTGATCTCTCAATGCGATCAGTTCTTCATTATCGCAAGCTTCATCTGAAAAAGTGGACAGTACTGCTGTGTCACGCCTGGCAAGAACCATTGCAGCAGATAGACGGAAACTAAACTTGGCTTCTAATCCAGTCTTAGGCGCCATAATATTACAAATTTTGAGATATCTGGGAGCTACTGCGATTGATATGTTTTTGATGTTTTCGGCATTTAGATTGTTTTGTTCTCTCACTTTTATAAGTGCCTCAATTGCTGCGTGTAACCCATGACAACAGGCATGGTATTTATGCAAAACCTCTTCGAACATCCAATATTCGCCCAAATGATTTAAAGCTATATTTGTATTAAGGTTCTGAACCATATGCGTATCGGCAAATCCATGCTCTGCTTCAAGTGCGTCTGGATTTGAAACTAGTCCTGCTTGAGCAAGAAGGGCAGCTTCAACACCGTTAGCTGCCGCCATTCCCGCATGCAAAGGTTTTGCCATTGTACCAAATTGCGCTCTCACACCCGATGCCATAGAAGAAACTAAGCCAACAGCGAACCTAGTAGTTCTTTCGTCTAACTCCAGTAATTTAGATGCCGCTATTGTTGCGCCAAAAGCACCTGCTGTGGCTGTTGAATGGTAACCAGCTAAATGATGATCTCTCCCTAACCAGGCTCCTATTCGAGTCGCTGTCTCCAACCCCAAAATCACAGCATTTAAAAATCCTTCGGGCGTAGGTTTAGTTTTTTCTCCAATGGCGAGCACTGCAGGTAATACAGCGACACTCGGGTGTCCCAAATAAGCAAAATGTGTATCATCATAGTCTAAAGCATGACTAATGGTTCCGTTTGCAAGAGCAGAGGCCCGCGCTGGGTAACGATGTTTGCTCCCAAACACACTACAGTTTTTGGCACCATGTTCGGTTTCTATTAGACCTCTAACTATCTGGCTTACGGGTTCGCCCTGACCTGCAATTGACACTACAAACCAATCAAATAGCGAAAGTTTGGCGCTTTGACTTAATTCATTCGAGGTTAGCGCAGGGTTATAATCAACCGAGAACTTCACCAATGATGAAGAGAGACTTTTGGTTTCAAATTGGTCAGATTTTTTATGTTTCATTTAGTAGAAGCAACTTCTATTTGAGGGTAATTACAAGTTAATTATATTCCATTGACATACTATAACAAAAAGTAAAAGTTGGTATAGGTTCGATAACAAGTTTCGAAGGCTTGCTCGCTTGGATATAAAACAATTAAAAACTTTTATCTGTGTTGCTGAGACAGGTTCGCTAAGTGCTGCATCTGATCGATTAAGGTTGGCTCAACCAGCTCTATCACGACAAATTAAGCTCTTGGAGCACAAAACGGGTGCTCAATTATTTCATCGGACAGTTAAAGGCATGACACTCACCGAAAGTGGTGAAAAGCTTCTCTCTAGGGTTTCAGGAATTATTCGTCAACTTGAGCAAGCAGTAGATGAGGTTCGTTCAAGCTCAGAGAGTATTACTGGCAATGTTGCGATAGGGTTAATGCCAAGCATAAACTCTGTTTTAGCGGTGCGTTTGATTGAAAAAGTAAAAAGTGAGCTTCCTCAGGTAACATTAAGAATAGTTGAAGGATATTCTGGACATTTAATCGAATGGTTGCATCGGGGTGATTTGGACATCTCGTTTCTTTATGGTCCTGCCCATGACTTACACTTGCGATGCACAGGGCTTCTTTATGAAAATATAGCGTTAATTAGCGCGCCGGAAAAATTAAATAATTTGGGAAAAGAGATACAGCTTAGTGATATTGCGCATTTGCCAATTGTTTTGCCCAGTCGCCCACATGGGATAAGAATCCTTGTTGATAATGCTGTTGCCAAAGCAGGGGTGAAACTTAATGTTGAAATAAGTGGAGATGCTTTTGAGGTACTAAAATCACTTGTTAAAACTGGAAATTATCACGCGTTTATTCCCCTTTCTGCTGTGAACGAAGATATACGCGAAGGCACACTAGAGGCCAGAACATTTATTTCTCCAACCATAAAAAGGCAACTGGTTCTAGCAATGGCACCTGATAGAAAAAACACAAGAGCGGCTCAGGCTACGTTGAAAATTATTACCAGTGAAATAGAAAAAATGGTGGGTGAGGGAATTTGGAGCGCAGAATTAGATGCGGGCTAAATTACTTTTTGGTTTTTTGTAATTAGATTTTCAAATCAAGGCGTGGTTTCCAAAATGGCCTAAAAAGCTCAATTTTAGGGCAACGGTTCATAACAACTTTGAGACCAGCTTCTTCTGCTAGTTTTGCAGCCTTATCGTCAAAAACGCCTATCTGACCCCATAATACTTTTGCACCAACAGATATTGCTTTTTCAGCGATGGCATAAAGCTCTTCTTTGGGACGGAAAACATCTACCATATCTATTGGTTTTTCTATCTCTTCGAGTGAGTGATAGACTTTTAAGCCTCGTATCTCTTTTACATTTGGGTTTGGGTTTACAGGCAAAATATCATAGCCAATTTCATTTAGTTGACGAAGCACGCCATAACTAAACTTTGTTTTATCACCACTTGCACCAACCATTGCTATGGTCTTCACTGATTTTAATATATCAGCAAGATATTTGGGGTCATAATCGTAAAGGCGGTCAATATCAGCTTCAGGCATTAAACTTCCTCCGACGTGGCAATATCTGCTTTCAATTCATGTGGCTTCAGTGGATCCAAGAAAGGATTACGGTACAGCTTGTCGTGACTTTCTACGCCGATCTCTAATGTAATATCTGATGTAGCGCGCGCCACACATAATATAACATATCCATTCTCTATCTGTCTGTTATTAAGAGCGACCTGGCGACGCTGATCAATATCGCCCTTCACGAGCTTTGCAGCACAGGTGATACAACCACCATATTCACAGCCATAGGGAAGATCGACGCCTTGATCTCTGAGTTGTTCTAGTAAGGGGCGCCTTCCATTAACAGTATATATTGCACCATCTCTGTTAGAAAGGGTTACTCTATGCTCGGTCATAACCAGATATCACTCGTACAATCGCCACCAGGGTAGCGCGCTTCGTGGCAGCGGCTTGGACCATTCGGTTCCTCACCAAAATTTACCATAAAGTCTGGGTTAATCTTCATTCCACCGTTGATTGGGTCGCAATCAATTTGGACCATTACGCCACCTTTTTCTCTTATTTCTGGATAGAATTGATTATCCCAAGTCGAAAAAAGTGAAGTCGTTACATAAAGTCGCTTCCCGTCAAGACTTAATTGAAACATTTGTGGGCCCCCTGCAACTTCAACACCATTGACCTTTGGCGCCTTACCGAGCAGACCACCCATGAAAACCTGGCCAGTCAGAACTGGCTTATGAGGATCAGAAATATCATACTGACGCATATCACCATGCAACCAATTGTTAAGGTAAAGATACTTATCGTCCATTGAAATAAGAATTGCGGACATTACTCCTGGAAGCGGGATGGGCCAGTCGGGATGCATTTCATTTTCTACGTCAATAACCTTTTCCCATTTCCACTGACCATTATCGTCTTTCCACCAGTGTATCACGTTTGTTGACAGTGCAGCTCCACAAAATCCATGGGTGCTGTCTGGGTTATGATGAAATTTTACCTCTAGAGGAAGAAGACCGTCTTCGCCGAGATAGAAACTTTCAATTGGTTTTTTCTTTTCAAAATCCCAAAAATGTAATTCACGACCGTATTTAAGGTGTCCAACTTCTTCCAGATCGAAGCCAGGCATAAATGTATTAGGTGCTGCCCACTCAGAACTAACCATGATGTTATGCCTAGGTTGATACCAAAAATCATAACCAAACTTGATGTCACCCATAGAGTTTTCCCATCGGCCCACAATATTAAAGTCCTTGTCGAGCTGTAGATACCCTCCTGGGGCCTCACCTTTGGCATCGCCCAGAAAAGAGATAATAATTTCCGAACCTAAACAATGAACAGTATGGGGCCCGGATAAATTGGCTTTTGCCTTAATCTCTGCTCCATCTATTATTTTGTGAAGTCGAGGAGCCCGCGGATCAGTTGCCGTATCAACAATGTGTAGTTTGTTTGATCGAACACCAGGAAGAATAAGAAACTTACGCGACATTGAGCTATCATCGTGACAGCTTGAACATGCATTCCATCCCATGTGGTGTAGCTCATCACCTATACCAGGCATGCATTTCAAGTCTGTGAATAACTTGGCTATACGTAGGACTTCCAGGGTCTACGTCTACAGTCGCTAGATAATCCGGTTTTTGAATACCTGTTCCCGTATAAATTGCGATTGTATATAGTAACTTTTCATTAGGGGCTTTAATTGCTTCTTGTGGGCTTGCATAGCCTGGTCCACAACATTCCATAAATTATACTCCCAAGCGATCTGCGATTGAGGTTATTCGATACATCTCACGCATGACCGGTTTCTCTATTAATTTTCCATCGATGACAACAAGTCCTGTATCTGCGGCTTCAAATTCATTAATGATTCTGCGTGCACGGGTAATTTGTTCTTTCGATGGGGTGAAGACCTCGTTCAGTGTGGCGATCTGCTTGGGATGGATAGAGCCTTTTCCAGAAAATCCTAGATCTCGAACTTGTTGCGCTTCTTTGCGCATTCCATCTGGATCGTCCAAGTCAAGATAAGGCACATCTAAAACATCAAGCTCAGCTAATGCGGC
>LUMN01000787.1_pt1 | contig 9933 bp, 12 predicted proteins | sample 729991 | NCBI WGS metagenome assembly LUMN01 (sample SAMN03860262, study PRJNA289734) | marine metagenome | biome: seawater column; feature: ocean; material: water; isolation source: Red Sea water column Station 22 - depth 25m | place: Saudi Arabia: Red Sea | collected 2011-10-15 | depth 25 m
GTTCATCTTTCAGTTTCTATAAAGTACCTGTTACTCAAGGTAATATTTTTGAAGAAGAGGATATTGAAAAGCTTCAAGTCGGCCAATCAATGGATCAAGTGCAGTTCATTTTGGGTTCGCCAATGATAAAAGATCCTTTTCACTCAAACAGATGGGATTACTTAAATCTTATTACGGTTGGAGATGAGAAAATTGTTGAAAAGAAACTTGTTGTAATCTTTGATGACAAAAATCTTTTATCATCTTGGAAAATTGTTTCAGAATAGAATTTCTTTTTTAGTTCTCTGTTTTATTTCTTGCAGCTAAATCATTAACAAAGCTATCAAGAAAAACATTTACAAATTTTTCTACTGTTGAGTCACTTAAGAGGATCCCTAAAAAATAAGGAACCTTTGCATTAGCTTTAAATGAAATCCTACAACTTTTATCATTTAGATGTTCGACATCCCAAGAAGCATTCATTTCCTCAAATGGTCCTTTAATTTGAGTTATCAGAATTCTTTCATCCTCGATAATGTTTCCTGACTTAATTTTATAACTCACGCCGGCAATCTCAAATTCAAGCTCGCCAATTTGAGAAAAATCTTTGTTGTCAGTATTTAATGACCTTGATGCATTACAAAAGGGTAAATATTGTTCATACCTTTCAAAGTTTGCTACTTGCTCAAATACTAGAGTGTGCTTAAAAGGAAGAATACGAGTTACTTCGAAATTTCTTTTCATTAATCATATTTGTGTAATTAAAATCGCTCCCACTGCAATTGGGGCCACAAACCTTATAAAGAAGTACCAAGTATTTAAAAATCCATCGCTTAATTGCAATTGTTCTTGAATCAGTTCTTTTTTCATAAACCAACCTACAAAAATTGCCACAAAAAGCCCTCCTAAAGGTAAAAGTAAGTTATTTCCTATAAAAACAATAGAATCAAGGATTGTTCTATCTCCGAGAAGTTGGAAGTCACTTAAAATATTAAAACTAAGCACGCTTCCTATTCCAAGAAACCATGCTAAAAAGCCAAACATGAAAGCGGCACTCTTTCTTGAAATAATATTCTTTTCTGAAAAGTAGGCTACGCTTGGCTCCAATAAAGATATAGAGGAACTCAGTGAAGCAATAACAAGCAGTATAAAAAATAAAGGTCCAAAAACTTGCCCCAAAAACATTGTTTCGAATGTTTGTGAAAGTGTTATAAACACTAACCCAACTCCACCACTATTGACTTCAAGTCCTGATGCAAAGATTATTGGGAATATTGCAAGACCTGCCATTAGGGCAACAAGTGTATCCAAACCACCAACGGTGACTGAAGTACTTAATATTTTTTGATCATCTGACATATATGCTCCATATGTCATGATTGCTCCCATACCTAAACTTAAACTAAAAAAAGCTTGCCCCATGGCGCTTAAGAATGTCTGAGGACTTACCTGACTGAAATCAGGACTAAATAGGAACTGTAGACCTCTTAAAAAATCACCATTAATAACCGCATTTAAAACCATTAGAATCAAAATGAAACCAAGAAGAGGCATAAGAACTCTTACAAATCTCCCAATTCCATTTTTAATCCCACTAGCTATAACTCCTGCAGTAACTAATATGAAAACAGTGTGCCAAATCAGTAAATTAGAGGCTGAAGATGTAGTAATGCTGAACTGCTCTTCAGAGGATAGTTGTAAATCAGGAAGAGCTGAAATAAAAATATAATTTATACAAATGCCAGCTAGGACACTGTAAAAGGATAGTATTAATATACCAGCAACAAGTCCGCCCCACCCTATAAGCTGCCAATTGGAAGATCTATTTGAATCTAAAGCTGCAGACTTCATTGAGTTAACTGGACTGCTAGATGCTCTTCTTCCAATTACTATTTCAGCCATCATAATTGGTAAGCCTATTATTAAAATACATGCTAGATAAATTAAAACAAATGCTCCACCACCATTGGTGCCAGCCATATAAGGAAATCCCCATATATTTCCCAATCCAACAGCAGAGCCAGTAGCTGCTAAAATAAAGGTCCACTTTCCTGACCATTTTCCATGAGATTTTAACTGTTCCATTATTGCCTCCAGCTAGGTGTATGGGTTAAAAACAAATGCAAGACATATAAAATAGCAGATTGTTACTAATAAAGTAAGAATCCTTCTCATTTCGGCATATTCGCTATCATTTTTAAAACTAGAGTTATTGTTAGTTTCGTAAAAGAGAAATAATGGAAATGCTAAAAAGCAGATCACTAAAGCAATAAGAAAGTTTTCAAAAACAAAAAATATGATTACTAAATTTATAAATGTGCATGCTATCCCAAATCTTATATTGGCCGAACTATTCGGAGTCCATCCCCAAGCCGTCCCACCCAAGAATGAAATAATTACTCCACCATAAAATGATATTGCCTTCAGAGAGATTTCAGAAAAATCAGAACTAAGCCATGGTGCTATCGTAAAAAGTATAAATGGCAGTACTCCAAGATATCCGTAAAATTGAATGGTTTTTAAGGGCATATATAATTTTATTGCGTCTATTGATTCTAAGTTAAAATTATAAGTTATGACCGCAATTGTCACTAATAAAAATGCTTCAAGGAACTTTACTTTTATTAAGTCTTTCGAGGCAGGGATTATGCTCAAGGGCTGGGAAGTTAAATCTCTTAGAGAAGGAAGAGTTGATGTTAAAGATTCCTATGTGCGGCTTATTAAGGAAGAAGCTTGGCTTATTGGCCTTAAAATTGATCCACCAAGTTCTCTGAAAAATGAAAACCTTGATCCGACAAGATCAAAAAAACTTTTATTAAATAAAAAAGAGATATTCCAATTAGATGATTCCGTTAAGAAAAAGGGTCTTACGTGCGTTTTAAAAAAGATGTATTGGAAAAACAATCTTGTTAAATGCGATATCGTAGTTGGAAAGGGTAAAAAATCATATGACAGAAGACAGGATATTAAAGAAAGAGATTGGAAAAGAGACCAGGCAAGGACACTAAAATCTTCTCTTAAAAATAAATAATATTGTATAATTTCATCCCTTTTTGGGGGCGAATAGGATTCGACGTTTTTATTGGATTCCAAAGCGCATGTCAAGAATGAAGTTTTCTTGTAAAAATTACTTCAAAATTTTAGTTGCAAATAACGACAACTACGCTTTAGCTGCTTAAATAGCTAAACCTGCTGTAAAGAATGGTTACGGTCTGAAACAGCGGTCATTTACGTAGCCTAGTTAAGTCATGCTTCTCGAGCATAACTTAATGAAACTTAAATCGAGATCTACCTTGATGTCCTGCTCTTCGGGTTTTCAAGGCAAATGATAATAGAATGAGCTAAGCATGTAGAAGCGAGGTTGAAGGACTAACGGACGCGGGTTCAATTCCCGCCGCCTCCACCATTTAGTATAAAATGATTACATGAAATCTATACTAGTTACAGGATCTTCTTCAGGAATTGGAGCTGCAATATGTGAACACTTCTCACAAATTGGTTGGAAAGTTTTTGGGAGTGTACGAAATCAAAATGATGGGGATAAACTAAAAGATATATGTGGAGAAAATTTCACTCCTCTTATCTTTGATGTCACAGATATTAATGCAATTAATGAGGCGGCTAATTTAGTTGAATCTCATTTGGGCAAAAATGGCTTAAATTGTCTCGTAAATAATGCAGGTATTAATATTTCTGGCCCGATGGAGTATGTAGAATCCGATGAAGTAAGAAGAGTCTTTGAAGTCAATGTAATGGGACCATTAAATTGCTCGCAATCATTCCTGCCAATGCTTAAAAAATCTACGTCAGCAACTATAATTAATATTAGCTCAATGGCCGGTAAGATTGGTCTTCCAATGCAGGGATCATATTGTGGCAGTAAGTTTGCACTTGAAGGAATTTCTGAATCAATGCGCAGAGAGCTTCAAATTCATAATATCAAAGTAGTTGTAATTGGTCCTGGTGCAATTGAATCATCAATTTGGGATATATAAGGATACAGAATATACGTCAGCAATAAAAAAAATGGATGGCACTCTTAAAAGAGCAAGAAGTATAGCTATTCCAGCTCATCGAGTAGCCAAAAAAGTTGAGAAAATTGTTAACTCTAAGAATCCAAAACCAAGATATGTAGTTGCTGGCATAACAGATAAAATGTTAAATCTCATTCCAAGAAAGATCCTTGATAAAGCTTTTAAGAGGTTATTAACGAAATAACCTGCAGGGGTAGACATTTTAAGCACAGATGATTAAACTTGCACAACTTTTTATAACAATTTATGGCTAATTCAAAACAAGCAGAAAAGAGAGCTAGACAAAATAAAGCAAGATATAAGCTTAGACATAGTCAGAGGTCTCAAACAAGAACAGCAGTAAAAGCTGTCAGATATGCAATTGAGGAAAATAATGCTGCAAAAGCTTCAGACCTCTTAAAAACTGCTGAAAAAGTCCTTGATTCAGCCGCTTCAAAAAAAGTCATTCACAAAAATGCTGCTGCCAGAACAAAGAGTAGACTAACTGCTGCAGTTAAAAAAATCTCTAAATAAGAATCTTTCTCGATATATCGTCAAGAAGTTCTTGAACGCCCTCACCCGTTACTGAAGAAATACCAAAAACATTTGTAAATTCCTTAGCATTAAAAGTATTTAAAGTTTCTAATCTAGTCTCTTCATCAATTAGATCAATTTTTGTAACAACTATATAAAACTCTTTTTCTAAAAGTCTTTCTGAAAAATCTCCTAATTCTTTCTTCAGTTTCAGAAATTGATCCTGTACCGAAATTTCTGAAAAAGCTTCAAGAAAGAAAAGCAGGATTCCTGTTCTTGATATATGTTTTAAGAACTTAATACCAAGCCCGTGGCCATCAGATGCACCTTCTATAATTCCTGGTATATCTGCAATTACAAAACTATTATCAGAGTATTTAATTGTTCCAAGGTGAGGTCTCAATGTGGTGAAAGGGTAATCTGCTATTTTGGGCTTTGCCGAAGAGACTGTGTTAAGAAAGGTAGACTTCCCAGCATTAGGGAATCCCACTAAGCCAACATCCGCTAAAGACCTGAGTTCCAGTTTTATATTTATGGATTCGCCATCTTCACCTTTTGTAATTTTTCGTGGCGCTTGATTTGTACTAGATTTGAAGCGTGCATTACCTAAGCCTCCATCACCCCCCTTTGCAAGCAAGTAGTCTTTTTCTTCATTGCAATCAATTATTAAATCACCAGTATCTGCATCAAGAACAACGGTCCCTTGAGGTACTGATAAAAAAATAGATTCTCCATCTTGACCTTTCATATTTTTACCAGAACCATTTCTGCCATTTTTGGCTTGAATAACTTTTTTATGATGAAAATCAACTAATGTATTTATGTTCTTATCAGCTTTAAGAAAAACATCTCCGCCTCTGCCGCCATCCCCGCCATCAGGACCGCCTCTGGGAATATATTTTTCTCTTCTAAAACTCAGACTTGCAAATAATGTGTGATCCTTACCCATTCCAACATTTACACCTGGATGAGTGTTTGTTCCTCTTTGTCTGATAATTATTTCACCAGCCTTCACAAGCTGACCACCAAACCTTTTAACTCCAAGTCTTTTGGATTGGGAATCTCTGCCATTCTTACTGGAACCACCAGCTTTCTTATGTGCCATTATTTACTCTCAAGTTTAATTTTATCTATCTCTATTTTAGTATATTTAGCTCTATGCCCTTGTTTACGCATACTATGCTTTCTTCTTCTAAATCTAAGAATTGATAATTTAGTTCCTTTAACTTCGTCAATAATCTTTGCAGTAACCTTTACATTTGAAAGGTATGGTTGCCCTATTTCGACAGTCTTATCATCAGAGTATAGAAGTACATCATCAAAAGTGATCTTTTTTTTATCATCGGATATAAGATCAATTAGAAGAGTTTGACCCTCCTCTACTTTGTGCTGTTTTCCACCTGTTTCAATTACTGCGTACATTATTAAATCCGAAAGTTGGCAAAATATACGCTGATATGCGGAATTTATCAATAGTTAGGTATAATTTTTAATCCAAATCATTAACATGCCTAATTTAAGTAAAAATCTAAAAAAAGATCTCAAAAAAGTTGAAAGCTTGATGAGGAAGAATTTAAGTAAGGAGCCTGTGGTAAAGGACCTTTATGGTTACATTTTTGATAAATCTGGAAAGAAGGTGCGAGCACATATAAGTCTAATTAGCTCTTATGGAATGAATAAAAATCAGCAAAATAGAGTAAAGCTCGCAGCTATCATTGAACTTCTCCATACTGCAACACTTGTTCACGACGATATTATTGATAATTCTGACCTTCGTAGAGGTAAAACAACTGTAAATGTTGTTTGGTCAAACTCACATGGCGTGCTAATAGGTGATTTTATTTACTCCAAAGCTTTTATGCTGATGAATGAAATAGGTAATTTCAAAGTAATTGATGAGCTGAGCTCTGCTACTAACAAAATTGCTGAGGGTGAATTAATGCAGCTTGCAAATAAAAATAATTTAGATACCTCACTCCAGCAACTAAAAAAAATTAGTTATTATAAAACTGGGAGATTATTTGAAGCCTCTGCAAAAAGTGCTGCAATGCTTTCTGGTAAATCAACCTCATTTATTGAGAATATTTCAAAAGCTGCAAAACTTATTGGAATTGTATTTCAAGTAAGAGATGACTTGCTTGATTATGGAATAAGTAAAGGAAATATTGGAAAACCGAAAATGCAAGATATCCTTGAGGATAAAATAACTTACCCACTCTATTTCGCGCTTAAAAGTTCAAGCAAAAAAGATAGTTCAAAGATCTTAAAAAAACTAAAAAATAAAGACTTTAGTCTAGAGGAAGTAGCAGATTTTGTTTCTTCTTCGAGTGCTTTTAATAAATGTAATTCTCTAATCCAAAGCTATAGTAATGAAATTAGTAAATGCATCAATAAGATATCTAATAAAGAAATTCGTGATGAGATGTTAAACTTGTCTGAAAGCTTAAAAAATAGATATGAATAAAGCATTTAAACCTAAAGAATCCTATTCAAAAGAAGATCTTGTTGATTGCGGATTTGGTCAACTATTTGGTGAAGGCAATGGCAGGCTTCCAGTTGATCCAATGCTTATGTTTGATCGAATCACTAAGATAAATAATACTGGTGGTAAATATTCAAAAGGCGAGGTTTATGCAGAGCTCGATGTAAATCCTGATCTCTGGTTCTTTGATTGCCATTTCAAAGAAGATCCTGTTATGCCGGGGTGCCTTGGGCTTGATGCAATGTGGCAATTGCTTGGTTTCTTTCTATGCTGGAGTGAATTACCTGGGATTGGAAGAGCTTTAGGAGCTGAAAAAGTTAAATTCTTTGGCCAGGTGCTTCCAACAGCAAAAAAAGTTAATTATGTTCTTGATATAAAAAGAGTTGTAAATCGTGGAGCTGTAGTTGGTTTTTCTGATGCTGATATGTTTGTAGATGATAAGCATGTTTATTCAGCAGATAACCTTAAAGTAGGCCTTTTTGCTGACCCAAGCAAGTTTTAAAATGCGTGAAGTTGTTGTTACAGGAATGGGATTAATATCCTGTATTGGTAATGATTTAGATACTGTCTCAAAAAATCTTAAGGCAGGTAAATCTGGTATTAAATTAAATCAAGAATATGTGGATATGGGTTTTAGGAGCCATGTATGTGGATCTATTGATATAGATTTGAAGCCATTAATTGATAGAAAAGTTTTAAGATTTATGGGTAATGCATCTGCATATGCTTATCTCGCTGCTAAAGATGCTCTCACGGATGCTGGGCTAAATGAAGATGATATATCTTCTCCACGTATTGGTCTTGTTGCTGGTTCTGGAGGAGCTTCTTCTGCAATTCAAATAGAGGCTGCAGACATAACTAGATCTAAAGGACCAAAACGAGTTGGGCCCTATGCTGTTCCTAAAGCAATGGGAAGCACTGTTTCTGCTGTTTTATCAACAGCATTAAAAATTAAAGGTGTTAACTACTCGATTACTTCGGCTTGCTCGACAAGCGCGCACTGTATCGGTCACGGAGCAAACCTTATTCAAAACGGTTTGCAGGATATTGTGATTGCTGGTGGTGGTGAGGATGAACATTGGTCGTCATCATCTCTGTTTGATGCAATGGGAGCATTAAGTTCAAAATTTAATGAGCAGCCAACGCTAGCATCAAGACCATTTGATAAAAATAGAGATGGTTTTGTTATTGCAGGTGGTTCTGGGATGGTAATACTTGAAGAAAAAGAAAATGCATTAAAAAGAGGTGCAAAGATTTATGGAACTCTTAAAGGCTTTTGTGCAAATTCAGATGGTTATGATATGGTTGCTCCCTCCGGAGAAGGAGCTGCTAGATGCATGAGTGAAGCTCTCTCTCAATATGGACAACAAGTAGATTACATTAATGCACATGGAACAAGTACTCCGGTAGGAGATATTGCTGAAATAAATGCAATTAAAGAGGTATTCAATTCTCAAAATCCCTTCTTAAGTTCAACGAAATCCCTTACAGGTCACTCACTAGGTGCAACTGGAGCTCAAGAAGTTATTTATTCAATGATAATGATGAATGAAGGCTTTATTTCACCTTCAATAAATGTTGAAGATGCCGTAGAAGAAATTGGTGATATTAATTTAGTAACTAAAGAAAACAATGAAAACATTAATTCATTTATGAGTAACTCATTTGGTTTCGGCGGTACAAATGCATGCTTAATATTTAGTAAAGATTAATTTATCCATCAATGAGGAGGTAAATATGTTTAGCCATATAATGATTGGGACAAATGACATTGAGGAATCACGTGTATTCTACGATAAATTATTTGAAGTTCTTGGTGCAAGGCCTGGAAAAATGATCTCAAGCCGCACTGGCTTAAAAAGATATTTTTATAACTTTAAAGATACAAGTTTTGCAATATCTGAACCTCTTGACGGGAAAGAAGCGACTGTTGCAAATGGAGCTACGATTGGATTTAACTTGGAAAGCGTTGAGCAAGGAGACCTATGGCATATGGCTGGAGTTCAAAACGGTGGAACTTCCATTGAAGAGCCTCCTGGTATTCGTGAATATGATGACTATAGTTTTTACTTAGCTTACTTAAGAGACCCAACCGGGCATAAGTTATGTGGGCTGATGAGAGTTAAATAAAGTTTATTTCTTTTCAATTTTCTCTAGAAAATCTTTTGGCAAGTCCTCTGATACTGAATTTGGAAAGTCAGCAGGTCGCTTTTCCAAAAATGAGGTTACTCCTTCCCTAGCATCTCCAGACTTTCCTCTGGAGCTTATGAAGATACTTTCCAAATCATGCGATCTATCAGGTCCATTATCTCCAAGCGAAGTCCAAAATAATCTTCGTGCCATCGCAACTGAAACAGGAGCAGATTTCTTGGCAAGATCTTTGCAATAATCTAGAGATTTCTGAAGCATTTCATCGTCTTCAAAAATATATGAAACAAGCCCAATCTCTTTGGCTTCGTTAGCATCAATAATCTTTCCAGAGAAGCAAAGCTCTAAGGCTTTTGATATGCCTACTATTTTTGGAAGGAACCATGAGCTACTGGCATCATTCACAATTCCTCTATTTAAAAAAACAAATCCGAACCTTGCACTTGTTGAAGCAATTCTAATATCTGCTGCTAGTTGAAGAGTTGCTCCTACACCAACAGCGGGACCATTACAGGCCGTTATGATTGGTTTAAGCGACCTATACATTCTTAGTGTCAAAATCCCACCAGCATCTTTATTGTAATCTTGAGGATATTCTTCAGATGTATCAAATTTATCGACAAAGGTATTTTCTCCTCCTGAGAGATCAGCACCTGCACAGAATGCCCTTCCAGAACCAGTTATAAGTGTTGCTCTTATTTTGTCATCATTATCTATGACATCAAAAGCATCACAAAGCTCTTCCATCATAGTTAAAGTAAATGCATTGAGTTTCTC
>LUMN01000497.1_pt1 | contig 9903 bp, 6 predicted proteins | sample 729991 | NCBI WGS metagenome assembly LUMN01 (sample SAMN03860262, study PRJNA289734) | marine metagenome | biome: seawater column; feature: ocean; material: water; isolation source: Red Sea water column Station 22 - depth 25m | place: Saudi Arabia: Red Sea | collected 2011-10-15 | depth 25 m
GAGTGATAATATTACTTCTACCATCCTCTGCAGTTTGATGTTTTATAATTTGTGCGCAACATCCAACATTAGCCATGCTTTTAGTAGTTGGATCCCATTTAATAACTCCAAACATTGAATCACTCTCAAGAACAGATTGGAGCATAATCCTATATCTCGATTCAAAAATATGTAAAGGCAATACTTCTTGAGGAAAAAGGACTACCTCTGGCAAAGGAAATAAAGGTAATTCCCTTACTGAGAGTTCTCCCATTTAAACCTCATTTCATTTTTTTTATACTAAACAATTTAGGGCAGTTTCGGGATTTATTAAAGTTTAACTTCTATATCTACACCACTAGGGAGATCTAGTTTCATTAAAGCATCAATAGTTTTTGCAGAAGGACTATAGATATCTATTATTCTTCGATGTGTTCTTGTTTCAAAATGCTCTCTAGAATCTTTATCAACATGTGGTGATCTTAGAACACAATAAATCTTCCTTTTTGTAGGTAAAGGAATTGGACCTATTGCTGAGGCAGAAGTAGTATCTGCAGTTTGGATAATTTTGTCGCAAGATAAATCAAGCATTCTTCTATCAAATGCTTTCAGTCTTATTCTTATTTTTTGTTGTGCAATTGATGCAGTCATAATTTGAAATAAATTCTAGTAAAGGGTCATTGATTAAAATGACCCTTATCCATAAACCTATATTAGATGATTGAGGTTAAATTTTTAAAATTCAAATTTATTATTTGAGAATTTTAGAAACAACTCCAGCACCGATAGTACGTCCACCTTCACGAATTGCGAATCGCATACCTTGTTCAATAGCTACTGGACAAATTAATTCTCCAGTCATCTTAATTCTGTCTCCTGGCATAACCATTTCAACATTAGAGCCATCATCAGAGGTAAATGCGGTTATTTGACCTGTCACATCAGTTGTTCTGATGTAGAACTGAGGTCTATATCCTGCAAAGAAAGGAGTATGTCTTCCGCCCTCTTCTTTTTTGAGAACATAAACTTCTCCTTCAAACTGAGTATGAGGAGTAATAGATCCTTTCTTAACAAGTACCATTCCTCTCTCAATATCTTCTTTCTGAACACCACGTAAAAGTAAACCAACATTATCGCCAGCCATACCTTCATCAAGAAGTTTTCGGAACATTTCAACTCCAGTAACAGTTGTTACTCTTGTATCTCTTATTCCAACTATTTCTACTTCTTCTCCAACCTTAACTTTACCTCTCTCAATTCTTCCAGTAGCAACAGTTCCTCTACCAGTAATCGAGAAAACATCTTCAACTGCCATCAAGAATGGTTTATCAACTTCTCTTTCTGGTTCAGGAATGCTAGCATCAACTGCTTTCATTAATTCTTCAATCTTTGATTCCCAAGTAGAATCACCTTCGAGAGCTTTTAAACCTGAAACTTGAACTATAGGAATGTCATCTCCGGGGAAGTCATAACTATCTAAAAGTTCCCTAATTTCCATTTCGACAAGTTCAATAATTTCTTCATCATCGACCATATCGCACTTATTGAGAGCAACTACAAGAGCAGGAACTCCAACTTGTTTAGCTAAAAGAATATGCTCTTTTGTTTGAGCCATAGGACCATCTGTAGCTGCGCAAACTAGAATAGCTCCATCCATCTGGGCGGCTCCTGTGATCATGTTTTTCACATAATCAGCATGTCCTGGGCAATCGACATGAGCATAATGTCTGCCTTCAGTTTCATATTCAACATGAGCTGTATTAATGGTAATGCCACGCTCTCTTTCTTCAGGAGCACCATCAATGTCTCCATAGTCTTGAGCTTGAGCTTGACCTTTTTTGGCTAATACATTTGTAATAGCAGCAGTTAGTGTTGTTTTTCCATGATCAACATGGCCAATAGTACCTATGTTGACATGTGGTTTGTTCCTTTCGAACTTCTCGCGAGCCATTTTGAATTAAAGAATCGAGGGTTTAAGAGTGTTTTAGTTTAGAGATCAGGAGTTGCCCTGATTCTTGGAAATGATAGCTTCAGCAACATTACGAGGAACTTCCTCATAATTTGCGAACTCCATTGAAAATATACCCCGACCTTGAGTCATTGATCGGAGTTGAGTGGCATAACCGAACATTTCGGCTAAGGGCACTTTGGCCTGTACCTTAGACAATCCATCATCAACAGATTGTCCTTCTACTTGACCTCTTCTAGAAGAGAGATCACCAATTACAGATCCAAGAAAGTCGTCAGGACTTTCGACCTCAACTTTCATCATAGGCTCTAAAAGGACAGGATTGCATTTTTTAACCCCGTCTTTAAAAGCCATGGAACCTGCAATTTTGAAGGCCATTTCAGATGAGTCTACATCGTGGAATGAACCATCGACTAGTGTTACTTTTACATCAATGAGTGGATAACCGGCAAGAACACCAGATTCACAGGTTTCTTTCATTCCATTAGATGCAGGTCCAATATACTCTTTTGGTACAGCTCCACCAACAATTTTGTTTACAAATTCAAAACCTTTACCAACTTCAGCAGGTTCCATTTCAATAATTACATGACCATATTGACCTTTACCTCCAGTCTGTCTTGCATATTTACCTTCACCTTTAGAACTAGACCTAATAGTTTCTCTATATGAAACCTGTGGAGCTCCTATATTTGCTTCAACTTTAAATTCCCTTAACATTCTGTCAACAAGGATTTCTAAGTGCAACTCACCCATACCTGCAATAACAGTTTGATTTGTCTCAGGATCTGTACTTACCCTAAAGGTTGGATCCTCTTCAGACAAAGCAGTTAAAGCTTTTGATAATTTTTCCATATCGCCTTTAGTTTTTGGCTCAACAGCTACTGAGATAACTGGTTCAGGGATAAACAATGTCTCCAAAACTATTGGATCTTCTGTGTTACACAAAGTGTCACCAGTTGTTGTGTTCTTAAGACCTAATACAGCTCCTAAATCCCCAGCCCTCAATTCATCAACCTCCTCTCTTTCATCAGCCTTAAGAATCACTAATCTAGAAATTCTCTCTTTAGCATCCTTAGTAGAATTCATTACATAACTTCCCTTTGAAAGAACACCTGAATACATTCTTACAAAAGTTAATTTCCCATAGGGATCTGACATCACTTTGAAAGCTAATGCACTGAAAGGAGCATTATCATCTGAAGGTCTAACATCTTCTTTGCCACTTGGTAAAACACCTTGTATTGGTTTCACATCAACTGGAGCTGGCAAGTAATCAACTACAGCGTCTAAAACAAGTTGGACACCTTTATTCTTAAAAGCTGATCCGCATAATACTTCGAGAAATATTTCTATTAACTCTTCATCATTTTCTGCAACACTTTCCATTAGCTTAAATCTCCACTCAGCAGCTTCCTCCTCCATGTCAGATGGTATTGGAGCTTCTTCGATATCAGTACCTAAATCGTTTTTGTAAAGATATGCTTTGTTGGCTACTAAATCAATAATGCCTGTGAGATCACCTTCAGCCCCAATAGGTAACTGGATTGGAAGTGCATTTGCCTTTAGTCGATCTTTAATTTGCTTATTAACCTTTAAAAAATCCGCACCAGTTCTGTCCATTTTATTAACAAAAACCATTCTTGGAACAGAGTATCTATCTGCTTGACGCCAAACTGTTTCAGATTGAGGCTGAACTCCACCAACTGCGCAAAATACAGCTATAACTCCATCCAACACACGCATTGATCTTTCAACTTCAATAGTAAAATCAACGTGTCCAGGAGTATCAATAATATTAATCCTATGATCTTGCCAACTAGTAGATATTGCAGCAGCAGTAATAGTTATTCCTCTTTCTCTTTCTTGAGCCATCCAATCTGTTACAGCAGCACCATCATGCACCTCTCCTATCTTATGAACTACGCCTGAATAAAACAAAATTCTCTCAGTTGTTGTTGTCTTACCTGCATCAATATGAGCGGCTATACCTATATTCCTTACTCGTAATAAACTACTTAAGTACCTTTTGATGAAATTAATATCTGTAATGTGCAAAAGCTTTATTAGCTTCTGCCATTTTATGAGTATCTTCTCTTTTTTTAACGGCACTACCAGTTTCATTTGCTGCATCCATCAACTCGCCAGCAAGTTTTTGGGACATGCTTTTACCATTTCTTGCTCGTGAGAATGTAACAAGCCATCTTAATGCCATAGCCGTACCCCTCTCTTGGCGAACTTCCATAGGTACTTGATATGTTGCACCACCAACTCTTCTAGCTCTTACCTCGACAAGAGGAGTAGCATTTTTTACAGCTGTTTCAAATAATTCCACTGCATTCCCACCTGTTCTCTCGCTTATTAAAGAAAACGCATCAGACAATATTCTTTGAGCTGTAGATTTTTTACCATGCTTCATCAATCGAGAAATCATCATTGAAGCAAGACGACTATTAAATTGAGGATCAGGAAGGACTGGTCTTTTTACTGCTGCATTACGACGTGACATGTTTAAAAAAAGTGATGTTTACAAATTAATCTTTTGGAGCTTTTGCTCCATACTTAGATCTGGATTGACGTCTATCTTTGACTCCAGCCGTATCTAAAGTTCCTCTTATTATATGATATCTAACTCCTGGCAAATCCTTTACTCTTCCACCCCTAAGCAGTACTACAGAATGTTCTTGCAAATTATGTCCAATCCCAGGAATATAAGCAGTTACTTCGAAACCAGAAGTTAATCTAACCCTAGCAACTTTTCTCAAAGCTGAATTAGGCTTTTTTGGTGTTGATGTATAGACTCTTGTACATACCCCTCTTCTCTCAGGGCAAGCTTTTAATGCAGGAGATTTTGTTTTCTTTGTCAGACGTTTTCTTTCTGAACCTACTAATTGTGAGATGGTGGGCATCTATTAAAACTTAGATAAAAATAAACATTTAACTATCATAACCTTTTAAGAGCACTAACTAAAAGTTTTTAATTATATTTTTTTTAAAATTTGTCAAATTAAAATTATTTGGTAAATATTCATTATCTTTAGATTTATTTTCATATTTATTTTTATAATAGAAATACATAAATAACTAAATAGAATTAAATAATCTATGGGAGAGAGTATCAAAAGAATCGTTGGCCCATATCAAGATAGTTATTCCCCAAATGGAATAATTGGGGAGAAAGATGCGTGTGGAGTTGGTTTCGTAGCAAATGTTGAAGGTATAGAAAGCAACTGGATCCTTAAACAATCTCTAAAGGGCCTCAACTGCATGGAGCATAGAGGAGGTTGTGGAGGAGATAGTGACTCAGGAGATGGAGCAGGCATTTTATGTTCAATTCCATGGGGATATCTAGAAGAGAAAATTAATCTAAAAAATACTCAAGAATTTAATAGAGGTTTAGGCATGGTTTTTATGCCTAATAAAAAAGAAAAAATTGAAATATGTAAATCAATATGTGATGAAGAAGCAGAAAAATTAAAAGTCAACAAAACATCTTGGAGAACAGTACCTGTTAATAATGAAATCTTAGGTCCTTTAGCTAAAGCAAATGCTCCATTCATCTGTCAGTGGATTTTATATATAGATAAAAAAGATCATCAGGATGTTGAAAGGCTTTTATTTCAATTAAGGAAAAGAATTGAGAAAAAAATAAGAGAAACTTTCAAAAACGATGTTGGGGATTGTGAATTTTATTTTGCCTCACTAAGTTCTCAAACAGTTGTTTATAAAGGTATGGTTCGCTCTGAAATATTATCCGAGTTTTATCAAGATCTAAAAGAAGAGAGTTTTAAAGTTTCATTTTCTGTTTATCATCGTAGATTTAGTACTAATACACTTCCAAAATGGCCACTAGCTCAGCCCATGAGATTTTTGGGTCATAATGGCGAAATAAATACTCTCTTAGGCAATATTAATTGGGCTAAAGCTTCAGAAACACATATAGATGATTTTTGGGGAGAGTTATCTAATGAAATTAAGCCCATTGTAGATGTAAACAAAAGTGATTCATCAAATCTTGATGCAACCCTTGAAATCAATATTCGTTCAGGTCAGCCCATTACTGACTCATTATTAAAACTTGTTCCTGAAGCATTTAGAGATCAACCAGAACTTGAGCAGAGAGAAGATATAAAAGCTTTTTATGAATATTCTGCAAGCCTACAAGAAGCTTGGGATGGTCCAGCACTCCTTGTATTTGCTGATGGAAATTTTGTCGGAGCAACGCTTGATAGAAATGGCCTAAGACCAGCAAGATATTCAATCACAAATGATGGTTTTGTAATAATGGGTTCTGAAACAGGAGTAGTAGATCTTGAAGAAGAAAGAGTAATAGAAAAAGGTCGATTAGGACCGGGACAAATGTTGGCAGTTGATTTTCATCAGAATAGAATCCTAAGAAATTGGGAAGTAAAATCTGAAGCCGCTCAAAGGCATGATTATAAAAATCTTCTCAGTAATAGAACTATAAAAATTGAAAATAATGAATGGGTTAAAGACTGCAAACTAAAAGACCTTGAGTTGTTGCAACAACAAACTGCATACGGGTTTTCAGCGGAAGATAATGACCTTATCTTAGATTCAATGGCTTCATTAGCTAAAGAGCCTACTTATTGCATGGGCGACGACATCCCATTAGCAGTTCTTTCATCTAAGCCACATATTTTATACGACTACTTTAAGCAAAGATTTGCGCAAGTTACTAATCCTCCTATTGACCCTCTGAGAGAAAAACTTGTAATGAGTTTAGAGATGCATCTAGGAGAAAGATGTACACCATTTGAAATTAAAGATGCTAAACCTTTTATTCATTTACAAAGTCCGATTCTAAATGAGGAAGAACTCATTTCCATCAAAAAATCAAAAATTAAATCTCAGACAATTTCAAGTTTGTTTGATTTAGAGGAAGGTATTCAAGGCTTAGAGAACCAATTAAAACTAATCTGTAAACAGAGTGAGCTGTCTATAAAAGAAGGTTGCTCTTTAATTATCATTTCTGATAAGGGAATTAATCCTAAAAAGACTTTCATACCTCCTTTACTTGCTGTTGGAGCAATTCATCATTATCTTCTTAAAAAAGAAATCAGGCTAAAAGCTTCTCTAATAATTGAGACCGGTCAATGTTGGAGCACACATCACTTAGCTTGTTTAATTGGATATGGAGCAAGTGCAGTTTGCCCTTGGTTGACCTTCGAAGCAGGTAGACACTGGTTAAAACATCCAAAAACACAAAAACTCATTGATAGCAAAAAAATAAATCCATTATCAATAGTTGATGTTCAAGAAAATATTAAAAAAGCTTTAGAAGACGGTCTAAGAAAAATTCTCTCAAAAATAGGCATCTCACTTTTATCTAGTTACCATGGTGCACAAATTTTTGAAGCTGTAGGCCTTGGATCTGACTTAATAAAAATTGCTTTTGATGGTACAACAAGTCGTATCGCTGGCATAACATTAAAAGAATTAACTAATGAAACACTTTCAATACATACGAAAGCCTATCCAGAGATCGATTTAAAGAAATTAGAATTTTTAGGATTTGTACAATTTAGAAATAATGGAGAATATCATTCCAATAACCCAGAGATGTCCAAAGTTTTACATTCGGCGGTAAAACAAGGGCCAGGATACGATCATTTTGAAACTTACAAAAAACTTATTAGTAATAGACCGACAACATCTCTTAGAGATTTACTAACAATTAATTCAAAAAGAAAAAGTATTCCATTAGAGGAAGTTGAAAGTGTTGAATCAATTTGCAAAAGGTTCTGTACTGGAGGAATGAGTTTAGGTGCTTTATCCAGAGAAGCGCATGAAGTTTTAGCAGTTGCAATGAATAGAATTGGTGGAAAAAGTAATAGTGGAGAAGGGGGAGAAGATCCAGCTCGTTTTAATGTTTTAAATGATATCGATGAAAATACTCAGTCAGCGACGTTGCCATTTATTAAAGGCTTAAAGAATGGAGACACCGCATGCTCCGCTATTAAACAAATAGCATCAGGAAGATTTGGAGTTACACCTGAATATCTAAGAAGTGGTAAACAACTCGAAATTAAAATGGCTCAAGGTGCAAAACCCGGAGAGGGGGGACAATTACCTGGTCCAAAAGTTGATTCTTACATCGCAAAACTAAGAAATAGTAAACCTGGAGTAGCTTTAATATCTCCTCCCCCGCATCATGATATTTATTCAATTGAAGATTTAGCTCAACTTATCCACGACTTACACCAAGTTCATCCAAAAGCGAAAGTAAGCGTTAAACTTGTTTCTGAAATTGGTATAGGCACTATTGCTGCTGGAGTAAGCAAAGCTAATGCAGATGTAATTCAAATATCAGGCCATGACGGAGGTACAGGTGCTTCACCCCTGAGTTCTATTAAACATGCAGGTTTACCATGGGAACTTGGTGTTGCTGAGGTTCATAAATCTCTCTTAGAGAATAACTTACGCGAAAGAGTAATTTTGAGAACTGATGGAGGTCTTAAAACAGGCTGGGACGTAGTTATTGCAGCTTTACTAGGTGCTGAAGAATACGGTTTTGGTTCTGTAGCGATGATTGCTGAAGGATGCATAATGGCTCGGGTTTGTCATACAAACAAGTGTCCTGTTGGAGTTGCCACTCAAAAAGAAGAATTAAGAAAAAGATTTAAAGGTATTCCAGAAAATGTCGTCAATTTTTTCTTGTATATTGCTGAAGAAGTAAGACAGATAATGAGTAGTATCGGTGTTTCTAATATGGAAGAACTGATTGGTAATCAAGAATTTCTTTCTGCAAGAAATATCGATCTTCCAAAAACTTCTAATATTGATCTTTCTTCTTTAGTAAATGAACACTCAACCCCTGATAGATCATGGTTAAAACATTTAAAAACTGCCCATAGTAATGGTTCTGTATTAGAAGACGAGTTTTTGTCTGATACTAAATTTATAGATTCAATTAAAAATCACGAAATATTAACCAAAGAAATTGAGATAAAAAATACAGATAGAAGTGTTTGTGCGAAAATATCAGGCGAAATCGCAGAACTTCACGGCAACACTGGCTTCAATGGCGAACTCAACTTAAATTTCAAAGGATATGCAGGACAAAGCTTTGGTGCCTTTTTATTGAAGGGAATGAATGTTCAATTAATCGGAGAAGCTAATGATTATGTTTGTAAAGGAATGAATGGAGGAATACTCACAATAATTCCACCAAAAATAAATGAAATCTCCTCCGAACAAGTCATCCTAGGAAATACTTGTCTTTATGGAGCAACAGGTGGAAAATTATTTGCATTAGGAAAATCGGGAGAAAGATTTGCGGTTAGAAATAGTGGTGCTACAGCGGTAACAGAAGGAGCAGGTGATCATTGTTGTGAATACATGACTGGTGGGAAAGTAGTTATTCTAGGTTCCACAGGAAGGAATATTGGTGCGGGCATGACTGGTGGAATAGCTTTTATAATCGATGAAAATAATGATTTAAGTAATAAAGTAAATAAAGAAATAGTAAGCATTCATCAAATAACTTCATCAAAGCAGGAAAATATCTTATTGGAAATTATTAGAGAATATCAAGCAAAAACAAATAGCTTAAAGGCTGCCAAAATAATTGAAAATTGGTCTCATTTTAAGAGTACTTTCAAATTGATTGTTCCCCCAAGCGAAGAAGAGATGCTTGGTATAAAAAAAATGTAAATGCCTTTCTTTGTAAAAACTGAAATTATAAAAAAAGAATACTTAATTAATAATGATTTAAAACGAAAAATAATTAACGAACATATTAATTGGATAAAAAAATTAAAAAAAGAGGGAATTAATATAAAAAGTGGCTTTTTGGTAGATGAGTTAAATAGGCCAGGTGACGGCGGATTACTTATTCTTGAGATGAATAATTATAGAAATGCACTAAAAATAATTAAGAATGATCCAATGATTAAAAATGATCTAGTTGAATGGAAATTAAATGAGTGGGT